>ERZ773104.5-NODE-5-length-266891-cov-20.233409_pt1 | contig 266891 bp, 222 predicted proteins | sample MGYA00511920_ERZ773104 | MGnify/ENA primary metagenome ERZ773104 (study PRJEB29015, sample SAMEA2737857) | human gut metagenome | biome: human gut; feature: human-associated habitat; material: faeces | place: China | collected 2012 ... | reverse complement strand
ACAATTCCTTTGCAGGCAAAACAGCCCAGAAAGCAGCTGGTATATCAAATGCTGCGAATCGTGCAAGTGCGACTTATACAAACAATGGTACATATTCGAAAAAAGATTCCTCTCTAACGTCAAGTAAGATAGATAAGGAAGTATAGGAATATTGTATGAGTGACTAATTTAAGTAAATGTATATCACTAATTAGTAAACATGAAAGTGAATAGGCGATTAGCAAATCTGGCGGGATATGTTGTATGTCAGCAGACAAACGACGGTTCTAAATTCTTTCAAACAACTAATATGAAGAAGAATACAGCAGAACAAAAAGAATATATAGATACTGCGGTATCTATGATTGAGAAAGCACAAAAAATATTTGGACGCATGCGTGGATTTGTATGCATGATTCAGACAATGAAATTGTTAATTCGCAAGCAAATATGAAAAAGGCGAACCAATATTCTTTATGGCATGAAGTGTATGAGACAACAGGGTATGAATTTTATTCTAATAGATGGTTGGAATATGCTAAGAATGCTACATACATGATGCAGTTAAGAAATGTATTGCCCAAATACAGAAAGGGAACTATAATGATGCTGTGAATAATAATCTAAATGACAGACAGAGAACAGGTACAATATCAAGAAAAGATTACAGGGATATATTTCTGTATCTTTGTGGATTTATGATTAGGAGATATTTATCCGATTTTAGCAGATAACTGGTTAATCACAAAATATGAATATTGGGAGCTTATGTTATGAATAAATTTATAAAATTATTTAAGAAAGACAAAGACGAGTTCGGATATCTTACAGACGAGCCGTTTGACATAAGAAAAATCATTCCTGTTGCGGCATTGCTTGCAGTGGCAATAATTGCAGTTGTTATAGTTGTTGTGATAAATTCCGGCAAAAAGAATAAGACAGCCGGAACGGTTGATGTTGTAACAGAGACTACAACTGCACAGAGTGTGACGCAGACAGGCTGTGCTTCTGATACGGCAACACTTTCTTCTGATGAAGAAAAGCAGGAAGACCCTCAGTATGAGGCCGACATGGGAATGTCAGATGAAGGAAGAGGTGCTTCGGTCACTCTTTCGGCGGGAGGCAATGAAACGGCAGATACGACAATCGGCATAGATGTTTCTAAATATCAGGGAACTATAGACTGGGCGGAAGTAGCATCATCCGGCGTTGATTTTGCAATGATACGAGTCGGTTACAGAACACAGAAAACCGGTGTAATATATGCTGATACTAACGCAAAATATAACATGCAGCAGGCAGCAGCCAACGGAATAAAAGTCGGAGTATATTTTTTCTCATCAGCGGTAAATGAGAGTGAAGCAATTGAAGAAGCTGGTTGGGTTGCAGATTATATTGCAAATTATAATATAACTTATCCTGTGGCATTTGATTGTGAGGGTTTTGACTCGGCGGACAGCAGGCAGAATGGTATGTCTAATGATGACAGGACTAATGTTGCAGATGCATTTTTACAGGAAATATATTCAAGAGGTTACACGCCGATGTTTTATGCTTCAGCATCGCATCTTACAGGAAACAGCAGATGGAATACATCAACACTTGAAAATAATTATAAAATGTGGGTTGCACAATATCCGTCAGTACCTTATCCGGATACATCCTCAACATCTTATTCTGGAGCATGTGCAATGTGGCAGTATACGAGCAACGGAAATGTAAGCGGAATAAGCACAAATGTTGATATAAATGTTGCATATTTCGGATACAGCCAGAGTGCGGGAACGATGAGCGGTGAGACGGCTGCGGCTGCAAGTGCAGATGTTGAAGCAAACATGAATTTTACATCGGTAAATGATACTGTTACAGCAAAAGAATATGTAAGATTAAGAAATAAACCTAGTCAGGACACTGATTCAACAATAATTGCGACATTAAATAACGGTGAGACGGTGACAAGAACAGGAATCAGTGACAGCGGCTGGTCAAGGCTTAACTATAACGGTCAGAATGTTTATGCTGTATCGAGCTATCTTACAACCGATTTGTCTGCACCGACGCAGACAGAAACACAGCAGTTTATGACTCAGTTTATAAGCTGCAATGATGAGGTAACTCCGAAAGATGAAGTTAATCTGAGGTCGAAGCCAAGTTATACGGACTCGGATTCGGTTGTTGTTGCGTCGGTTAAAAATGGAACGATTCTTACAAGGACAGGTTATAACAATGAAGTTGGCTGGTCGCGTGTTGTATACAATGGACAGACGCTTTATTGCATTACAAGTTATCTGATTGTGAAATAAAAATATTGATATTTCTGCCAAAACAGCTCGAAATATAGTATAATATTAGAATATCAGTAAAAAACAGATTGGAGATAAAAGGTTATGATTAAACACGTAATTTTATGGAAATTAAAAGATGAACTTGGTAAAGAAGAAAAAGAAAGTGTAAAAAAAGGTATAAAGGAAGGACTTGAGGGACTTGCAGGCCAGATTCCGGGACTTATTGATGTTCATGTAAATATTAACGGGCTTGAGTCATCGACAGCTGATGTAATGCTTGATACAACATTTGAGAGTGTTGATGCATTAAAAGCATATGCTGTTAATCCTAAGCATGTTGCGGTTGCAGACGGTAAAGTAAGACCATATACAGCAATAAGATCATGTCTTGATTACGAAGTTTAAAAAAATGCAGATATATTTAAAACCTATAATATCAGCGTGTTATGTTTTTCCGGTTCTTGCATTGCTTTTTACAATACCATATATTTTGTATGAATATCACAAATATGGTTCTATACTTGTGTTGAGAACCGGAATTATATATACGTTTATATTTTATATGCTGACGTCATATTTTATGACAATACTACCGCTCCCACCGCTTGATTCTGTATCATCTGACTCAGCGTGCATGCTGCTTGTGCCGTTTGATGCGGTTAAAAGAGTGATTGTAAATTCACATATTAATTTTAAAAGTCCGGCAACATATATTAATATATTCAGCTGTGCTGATTTCTGGCAGATAATATTTAATATACTTTTATTACTGCCATTTGGAGTGTATCTGAGATATTATTTCAGAAGAAAATGGTGGCAGGTGCTTATAATGTCATTTGCGTACAGCCTCTTTTTTGAGCTTACACAGTTATCTGGTCTGTATGGAATATATAGATATCCATACAGATTTTTTGAGATTGATGACCTTATATGTAATACTCTTGGTGGAATGACTGGATATTTAATCACGCCGCTTTTTGTATTTTTTATACCAAAAAGAGAAAGATTGGATGAGATGGCATACAGTCGTGGTGAGATTGTATCAGAATTCAGAAGAATTGTTGCGTGGATTATTGATATTGCATTGATAATTGCACCTGTTGTGGGCTTTTTTGTATTTAACAAAGAAATAATTATTAATATAATATATGATTCACGTTATATCATGTGCATTTCGGCGTATGTAACAATTGTGTTTACTGTTGTTACAGCTGCATCAAAAGGCCGGACTGTTGGAAAAGCACTTGTTAATATAAGGCTTGTGAATGGCACAAATGAAAATATTATGGCTGACCGCACCAATTTTAAAGAAGCCGGAATTTTCAGGTTGTTTTTCAGATACATCATATTATATATGATAGAGCTTCCTTCACTTATATATGCATATGGCTTATATAAACTGACAGAAACAGCCACCGGCTGGGAATATGTGTTTTATGGCATCGGATGCGGGATATTTATAATAATAGCGGCATATTTTGTCGTTGATCTGGTATTATGCCTTTTCAGCGATACCAGAAATATGATTTACGACAGAATCACGGGAATAACGCACATGAATATGGTAAAAAAATAAAAACAGGAGGTGCTAAGTGATTACAATAAAAAATAAATGAAAAAACAATTCCTGAACATGATATATTATGTGCAGGTTTTCCCTGTCAGGCATTTTCAATAAGTGGAAAACAACGCGGATTTGAAGACAGCAGGGGAACATTGTTTTTTGATGTCGCACGTATAGTAAAAGAAAAAAACCCAAAATTGTTTTTATGGAAAATGTTAAAAATTTTGAGACACATGATTACGGAAAGACATTAAGTGTTGTGAGTACAACTATGAAACAGCTCGGGTACAGGTTTTATAAAAAAGTATATAGGTAAATAATTGGCAAAGGAGAAATTTTGTTATGCAAAAAAAAATAAGGAAAGTTATGTCAGTTTTTATGGTATCTGCACTTCTGTTTTCAGGGTGTGGTATACATGGAACAGATAACGTTAAAAAAGAAGAGAACAACGAAAATAATAATATTGTAAAGCTTACTGTATGGAGCGAGAAAGATAATGTTGATACAACATCAAAAATGGTGGAGAGTTTTAAAGAACATTATAAAGATGAGGCACAATTTGATATTACAATTGATGTTCAGGCAGATGCTAAAGTAAGAGATGTAATGCTTACAGATGTACATAATGGTGCAGATGTTTTTTCATTTCCTGATGATCAGCTTACATCACTTGTTGCAGGAGGTGTTCTGGTTGAGATACCTGATGCTGAAAAAGTAAAATCTGCTAATATTGAAGAATCGGTGAAAGCTGCTACGTTAGATGATAAAATATATGCATATCCTATGACAGCTGATAACGGTTATTTTATGTACTATGATAAAAATTATTTTTCGGCTGATGATGTAAAGTCATTGGATAAAATGATGTCGGTAGCGGCATCATCAGGAAAGAAGTTTGCCATGGAATTTAATTCGGGGTGGTACATGTATACATTTTTTGGTAATACAGGACTTAATTTATCAATTAATCCTGATGGCGTAACTAATAAATGTAATTGGAATTCTGAATCTGGTGATATTAAAGGAACGGATATTAAATCAGCACTTTCAGCTATAGCATCAAATCCTGGTTTTGTAAGCATGCCTAATGGAGATATTGCGGCTGCAATGAAGTCAGGGGATGTTATAGCAGGTATAAGCGGTGTATGGGATGTTATGAATGTAAAAGCAATATATGGCGATAATTATGGTGCATGTAAACTTCCGACATATACTGTTGCAGGCAAGGAAGTACAGATGTCTTCTTTTACCGGATATAAGATGATGGGGGTTAATGCATATTCAGAGAATAGGGACTGGGCATGCAGACTTGCGGACTGGATGACTAATGAAGATAATCAAAAACTGAGATTTAAAGAGCGTAATCAGGGACCGTCAAACATAAATGTGGCAGCTTCAGATGAAGTGAAAAAAGTTCCAGCAATACAAGCTGTAATTGAACAGTCTAAATATGGAACATTGCAGCGAGTTGGCAACAGTTTCTGGGATGCATGCAAAGATTTTGGTGATACGATATTGAGTGGAACTAATAATGGAATGACAGACCAGGAGCTTATGGATAAACTTGTTAATGGTATTACAGCATCAACTATTAAGTGATGGCTTTTATGATATTACATTGCTGATATTAAGATAAGCAGAATGGAGACTTTTATGGTAAATAAAAAAAGAACAAGCTTAAAGGTACTGATACTTATTCCCGTATTTATTCTTGGAATATTATCTGTGGTATCCAATATAATGGCTATTAATAATATAAGAATGGTTAATTCAAATGCATCTGATATTACGGATGATTGTATGAATAGTATATCAGAACTAGGTGAAATCCAGAATGCAACACAGTCAATACATAAGCTGGGGTTGTCTCATATTATTGCAACTGACCTTAATACAATGATTTCTGTAGTGGAAAATATAAGGAAGGAACAGTCAGAACTTGAAAATAATCTTGAAGATTATAAGAAGTATGTCAGTGATTCTGATCAGGAAGTTTATAATTCACTTGTACAGAATTATGAAATTATGAAAAAAGAGCTTGGAAGTATTATGGCATATAGTGCACTTGGTAAGAAAGAAGAGGCATATGCATTGGCAAACGGAGTAGTAAGCGATAGCAGCAGTGCAATACAGGAAAATATAAATGTATTAAAAGAACATGCTAATTCTACAGCTTCAACTGCAAGAGAAAGACTTTCGGCAGTATATACCGGTTCTCTTATATGTAGTATTGTTATTATTGCAATAAGTATATTGTTACTGCTTACAGCATTGTATTGTGTTATGAAATATATTATAAAACCGATACTTGCAACGAATAAAGATATTAGGGAAATTATAAGTGGAATAGATAATGGAGAAGGTGATCTTACTAAGAGAGTTACAATACTGTCTAATGATGAGATTGCTGATCTCGGTAATGGAATTAATATTTTTATGGAAAAACTTCAAGGAATACTTAAACTGATTATTGAGAATACAAACCTGATGGAAGGCGTTGTAGAGGCCGTAGATAAAAGTGTGGCTGCCTCTAATGATAGTGCTTCTGATTTATCAGCAATGACAGAAGAATTATCTGCAACTATGCAGGATGTAGGACAATCAGTTAATGTTATTAATGACAGTGCGAATAATGTACGTGAAGATGTTGATATAATAGCATCAAAGTCAAATGAAATTAATACATTTTCTAAGCAGATGAAAGAAGATGCTGATAATATGGAAAGTAATGCCAGAAACAATATGGAACAGACAAGTGAAAAGGTTGGTGAGATACTGGAAGTACTAAATAATGCGATTGAAGACAGCAAAAGTGTTGACCAGGTTAATAATCTGACTAATGATATTTTAAGTATATCAAGCCAGACCAATCTTCTTGCATTGAATGCATCGATTGAGGCAGCGAGGGCTGGAGAAGCAGGAAAAGGATTTGCGGTTGTTGCAGAAGAGATACGCCAGCTTGCAGATTCAAGCAGAGAAACAGCAAACAGAATACAGCAGATAAATTCGGTTGTAGTTAAAGCAGTATCTAATTTATCAGATAACGCTAACAATCTTGTTAAATATATGCAGCAGACGATACTCCCTGAATTTGAAAGGTTTGTTGATAGTGGTGCTTCATATAAAAATAATGCATCATATATTGAGGATGCTATGAATGAGTTTGTATTAAAAACTGACGCTTTAAAGAAAAACATTGATGAGATAGCAGGTTCTATTAACACTATTACGGCTGCGGTTGATGAAGGTGCGGAGGGTGTCAACAGCACGGCAGAAAATACACAGAACCTTGTTGAAGATATAGTTAATATCAGTAGCAAAATGAAAGAAAATAAGGCTATAGCAAAGACACTTCAAGAAAGTACAGATATATTTGCTATTTTTTAAATTGCTGTTTTTTAAATGAAAAAGCATGTTTAAAAACTGGGTAAAATATGTTATCATTATGTAAATTATTTTTAATAGGGAGAAAAACTAATGAACGAGAAAAATCAAGAAGCTGTTCGTGATGCACGACAGCTCGGAATTCCGAAAATGCTGATTCTTGGAATACAGCATATGTTTGCCATGTTCGGAGCTACTATTCTGGTACCTATTCTTGTAGCAGGATATTTTCAGAATTCATGTGGCGAACCAATAACAAGAGGTCTTACAGTATCTGTTACACTGTTTTGTGCCGGTATTGGAACATTAATTTTCCATGTCTGCTCAAAATTTAAAGTTCCTGCATTTCTTGGCTCATCATTCGCATTTCTTGGTGGATTTTATACAGTAGCCAATCTCAATACAGGAATTTATGCCGACATGGGTGCTAACGAGAAAGCTGCATATGCATGTGGCGGTATCGTTGTAGCAGGTCTGTTATATCTTGTTATAGCTTTAATTTTTAAGCTTGTCGGTGTGAACAGAGTTATGAGATTCCTTCCACCGGTAGTTACAGGACCAATTATTATTTGTATTGGTCTTTCACTTGCTTCATCAGCAATATCTAATGCTTCAACTAACTGGCTTCTTGCCGTAGTTGCACTTGCTGTAATAATAATATTTAATATCTGGGGCAAGGGAATGTTTAAGATTATTCCTATCCTTATGGGTGTAATCATTTCATATGCTTTTGCATTGATTCTTAATGCATTTGGAGTTACAAATCCTGATGGTTCAGCAATACTTAATTTTGCATCTGTTTCATCAGCAAGCTGGATTGGTTTTCCAAAATTCCAGATTTGCAAGTTTGATATTACAGCAATTCTTGTAATGGCACCTATCGCTATTGCAACAATGATGGAACATGTTGGAGATATGTCAGCTATATCAGCTACTGTTGATGAGAATTTTATAGCAGATCCGGGTCTTCACAGAACAATAATGGGTGATGGACTTGCTACAGCGTTTGCAGGTCTTATTGGTGGACCGGCTAATACTACATATGGAGAAAACACAGGCGTCCTTGAACTTTCAAAGGTATATGACCCAAGAGTAATAAGAATTGCTGCAGGTCTTGCAGTGATACTTTCATTTATACCTAAGTTTTCAGAGATTATTTCTACAATGCCGGCAGCCATAATTGGTGGTGTATCATTTATGCTTTATGGTATGATTTCAGCTATTGGTGTAAGAAATGTTGTTGAAAATAAGGTAGACCTTACAAAGTCACGTAACCTTATAATTGCCGGTGTAATCTTTGTATGCGGTCTTGGTTTTTCAAATGGACTTACATTCACAATAGGTGAAACGCATATTACACTCACAGCACTTGCTATCGCAGCTATTGCAGGTATTATCCTCAATGCTGTTTTACCGGGTAATGATTACAGGTTTGGTGTAAATCCAAGCGGAGACCAAAGCCGTGGTGTATATGTAAGCAACACAGATGATGAAAAATAATTAAAAAGCAAATAATACATCTATATAGATGGAAAAACAGAGGTTAGGTTATAATGAATTTTAAAGAAGAAAAAAATATTACAATTTTTGAACATCCGTTAATTCAGCACAAAATTTCAATTTTGAGAGATAAGAGAACAGGAACTAATGAATTCAGAAAGCTTGTAGAAGAGATTGCCATGCTTGAAGGTTTTGAGGCAATGGGAGATCTTGAACTTGAAGATGTAGAGATTGAAACTCCAATTGAAAAATGCATGACTCCTATGATTTCCGGACGTAAACTTGCAGTTGTTCCGATTCTTAGAGCTGGTCTTGGTATGGTTTCAGGTATTCTTGCCCTTGTACCGACTGCAAAAGTAGGTCATATCGGTATGTATAGAGATGAGGAAACTCATGAACCACATGAATATTATTGCAAACTTCCAAGCCCTATTGAAGAAAGGCTTATTATTGTAACAGACCCAATGCTTGCAACAGGCGGCTCAGCAGTAGATGCAATTGATCAGATTAAAAAGCATGGTGGTAAAAAGATTAAGTTTATGTGTATTATAGCTGCACCGGAAGGTCTTGAGAAGCTTCATAAGGCTCATCCGGATGTTCAGATTTATGTAGGACATCTTGATAGACAGCTCAATGAAAATGCATATATATGTCCGGGTCTTGGCGATGCCGGCGACAGAATTTTTGGTACAAAATAATTATAGACTTGTTTTCTAAATAAAAAAATGGTTTTATGCCGGAAATCTTTATTGAAAATTAATATTGATTTCCGGCTTTTTTGTGTTATCATTATTAATATGAAATATATTAGACGTGTGGTAGGTAATGCATATGGATAAATCATTGAGTATTGATACAGGGCATCATGAAAAGCTATATCAGGAAAGAATGAACTTTTTGCTGACGGGAGAAAAGGATAGGGTTTGTTCTATATATATAGATGTTACGGATAATAAGATGCTTGCTCTTATAACACGTAAGCATAAGTATAATGATAATGAATTAAATAATATTTCTGTGAGATGCTGGCTTAATAAATACATATATCCTAATATTTCTGATGGATATAATCTGGAAGAGTTTAAGAAAGGTTTCACCAGAAAAGCTCTGTTGGAAGAATTTGAAAAAGGTGAACGTAATATACAATTTTATCATAGTTATTATGATGAAAATGGCAATTTGAAATTATACAAAGTGCGTGTCAGCCTTATAGAAAATCCGTACAACGGTCATATAGAAGCATATGCGGTCTGGAAAGACAGAACATTAAAATATATTGACAAAGAGATAAGTAAAATTCTGTATAACAATGATTATATAGGAATCGGAATTATAGACAGCTGTAAAGGAAATCTGTATATGCGTGCTGCTCATTTTGAGGGCATGGAAGTTGAAGAACAGAAGTCATATGTATATGATGATATAGTAAAGCAGATGAGTGAGATAAGAATTGCCAATGAAAGTAAAGAGCAGTTCTTAAAATGTACGTCACTTGATTACCTTAATGATAACATGAATATAGCTGGAGTGTATTCATTTAATGTTTATAATATAAAAAATAAAGTTGAAAGATACAGCTATCACTGGTTTGATAAGAAAAAAGGTATTATTCTTGTTGTTATTGAAGATATGACAAAAGAACTTGAGACGGATAGTGTTACGGGTGCATTAAACCGTGAAGGATTTGTTCATAAAGCAGAAAATATAATTAAAAATAATCCTGACAAAGATTTTGCACTTTTATATTTTAATATTCAGAAGTTTAAGGCGATTAATGATTTATATGGTTATGCAGCAGGAGATACGGTATTACATCAGGCTGTTAATATTTTACAGATTTCTTTTTTGAAACCGCTTGCAATATCAAGGATAGAAGCAGACCGATTTGTTGTGCTGGTTGATAAGAACAATCTGGATTTTGAAAAGCTCACATCAATACTTCATCGTGTTTATGATAAAGATGGGATGAAAGTAGATATATATGTAAGATGTGGCATTTATTATATACCGAAAGACACGGATTTGAGTGTTTCTGATATGTGTGACAGGGCAAAGCTTGCAAAATTATATATACCTAATCAGTATGTACAGCCGTATGCTATATTTAATGAAGACATGAAATATGATTATGAGCAAAGAAGTCTTGCTCTGATTCAGCTGGATGATGCTATAAAAAATAGTGAGATAAAAGTGTTTTATCAGCCTATATATGATGCAAAAACGAAGCAGATAGCATCGGCGGAAGCTCTTGTACGCTGGGTTTCACCCAAAGGCGTAATACTACCGGGTAAATTTATTCCTGCACTTGAAGAAAGCGGACACATAACAAAGCTTGATACATATGTACATAAAAGTGTCCGTAGATTTATGGAAAATAGATATAAAAACGGAAAAAAGATTGTTCGTGTCGCAGTCAATTTATCAAGAATGGACCTGATGGATGATGAAATCATGGATTTGATTATTGATGATGTAAAAGATGAGCACTATTCAAAACAGATGGTTAATTATGAAGTAACTGAGTCGGCATATGCAAATGTTTCCGGTAAAGGTACCAATTTTCTTATGCAGCTTCACGATAACGGTGTAAAGCTTCTTATTGATGATTTCGGAAGTGGTATGTCTTCATTCAGCACATTAAGAGATTACGATTTTGATGTTATAAAGCTTGATATGGGGTTTGTGCAAAAACTTGGTGAAAATAAAAAATATAATAATATAGTAATGTCAATTATTGAACTCGCACACAGACTTGATATGAAAGTGGTCGCAGAAGGAGTGGAGACAAAAGAGCAGGCAGACTATCTTAAAGAATATGGATGCGATTATCTTCAGGGATTTTATTTTTCAAAACCGCTGCCTGAAGAAGAATTCGCAAAGCTTCTTGATTAATAATAATTATATTTGATGTGATAATTTTAATGAGTAAAATACATATGTCAGATGAGTAATATAATTTACCATTTGACATATGTATATTTTTTTGTTTATAATGCCAATAGTTAGTTGTAGCTAATACAACTTAGATATGCATAACAATATTATAAATGAAAGGTATTATAATTATTAATGAAAAATATTATAAAAAATCCAATTAAAATTCTTTGGCTTGCAGCGGCATTTATCTCAATGGCACTTGGTGCGATTGGTGTTATTCTGCCGGTATTGCCAACTACGCCGTTTCTTTTACTTGCTTCCTTTTGTTTTGCAAAAGGGTCAGAGCGTTTTCATAAGTGGTTTACAAAAACAAAGCTTTATAAAAAGCATTTGGATAGTTTTGTGAAAAACCGTGCAATGACGCTTAAAACAAAGCTTTGTATATTGATACCTGCATCATGTATGCTTGTTCTTGCAATGATTGCAATGTCGAACATATATGGAAGAGTGTTTATTGTATTTCTTATAATATTCAAATATGTATATTTCTTTACAAAGATACAGACAATACCATATTCAGCAAAAATAGAAACCGAATAGGGCAGAAAGTCCATTGTTTTTGCTGGAATTATCTGACATGGTTATCTTTTCTGACTCTTTCTTCAAGTCTAGCCATAGCATTTTTAAGCATTTCTTTTGTAACTTTGTATGGGTAGTGTGCTACATCTGACATGTCCGGTATTCTGTCAGTGCTTTCTTCCCATTGTTCTTTGCTGATTTCGATTTCGTCGAGTGATACAGGAAGAGAAATTGATTTGTTAAGCTGATATATTTTTTCAAATTCTTCGTCTTGTTCATCAACAAGAAGGGCTAAAAGTACGCCGAAACCAACAACCTCACCGTGCAGATGATTTTTTTCGATTACAGGATATGATGTCAGTGCGTAAAATATTGCATGTGCGAGACCACTGTTGTAATCGGGCGTGTAATCCTTTGTCAGGAAAATAGACGCAATGCCTGTGGTTACGACAATGGCAAGTATTACCTGTTCAACTTCATATGTACATAATCCTTTTTTGTGGTCTTCATATGCTTTTGCACCATATTCAAGGAGCGGTTTCTGGCACATAACACTTATAGAAACACCAAGTGCCGTAAAATGTTCAAGACGTTCGTCCCTTGATGAAATACAAGCTTCGTAATATTTGGCATATGTGTCACCGATACCTGCCCACATATAGCGGACAGGGGCTTTTGCAATGATTTCGGTATCAATAAAAGCGTGCATTGCAGGGCGGATAAAAAAGTTAGGCTTTAAAAAAGTTCCGTCACTATTATACATAATTGATACAGATGTACAAGCAGCACAATTTGATGCAATTGTAGGAAATGTAAATACAGGTTTGTCATCCGTTATGCACAGGCATTTTACTGTATCAAGTGCTTTGCCGCCGCCTACACCGAATACCATGTCAGCTTCGCTATATAGAGGTAATGCACGAAGTTTATCAACAGTTTCGTATGTACAGTCATTTCCATAAAGTTCGACGCCGATAATTTCAAGTGCTGTGTGAGATACTGCTTCTTTAATTTTGTCAAGTGCAGCTGCAAGAGCCTTTTTTCCACCGATTACAAGAACCGTTCTGCCGTATGATTCACAGACGGGACCAATCTTATCATAAATTGCATTACCGATAGAGTAACTCGGCAGATGTACTTCATAATTTTCAAGTTTCATAATAATTCCTCCATTAATTAAATAAATATTTTGTTAAATAACAAAATATAAAAAGGCATATCAACTCATTGTTATGTGAGTCAATACGCCTTTGTATTTTTACTTTATTGAATTAAAGTAAGTATATCATAAACCGGCGTTGATTTAAACCTGTTAAAATAAAAAACTGCACAGACGGAAAATATATATTAAAATTCAAATCTGTATAATTGGTGATTTTTTAAAATTGTGTATTTTTGTGTGAATTTAGACGTATTTTCAGAAAATGTAATATATTACAAAAATTTTATTGTTTCCTATTGTAAAAATAAACATGTGTATGATATTATCAAATTAATTTATATATTGTTTTGGTAAATGATAATTGAATATGAGGTGGTGCGAATGAAAAGAATTAAATCATTTTTTAAAATATTGGGTATGCTTGTTTTATGTGCTTCGTTTACAGGCTGCGGCGTGAATGGCAATATTGATGATTACGCGGTTAATACGGGCTATGGTGATTCCGATACAGTAAAAAGTTCTTCAGGAGTATCAAAAGACAGCATAAAGGTTGGTGTAATTCATCTGTCTGATCCCGCCGAGGGCAGCGGATATACATATACGCATGATATTGGAATTATGGGTATGCAGCAGAATCTCGGATTGTCGGACAGTCAGATTATAAGAAAGATTAATGTTAATGATTCGGACAAGGAGGCTACGAGAAAAGCGATAAAAGAATGTATTGACGAAGGCTGTAACATAATATTTTCAACAAGCTGGGGCTATATGGAGACAACGGCACAGATGGCAGAAGAATATCCTGATGTTTATTTTTCTCACGGCACGGGTTACATGAGCAACGGAAAGAATTTTAACAATTATTTCGGAAGAATATATCAGCCGAGATATCTTAGCGGAATAGTTGCAGGAATGAATACAAAGACGAATAAAATAGGTTATGTTGCCGCAATGGGTTCGGAAAATTCAGAGGTTACAGGCGGAATTGATGCTTTTGCTTTGGGAGTTTATTCTGTGAATCCTTCAGCTCAGATATATGTAAAGGTGACAAACAGTTGGTATGACCCTGAAGCTGAGAAAGCTGCGGCATCTACGCTTCTTGATATGAATTGCGATGTTATAACACAGCATTGTGATACCACATATCCGCAGCTTCTTGCACAGCAGAAAAATGTATACAGTATAGGATATAATTCCGATATGAGTAAAGATGCACCCGATGCCTGCCTTTGCAGCGTTATATGGAACTGGAGTGCATATTATACGGCGGCTGTACAGAGCGTTATTGACGGAACATGGGATGGAAGCAATTATTACGGCGGTATGAATGAAAATCTTGTCGGCATAACACAGCTCGCTTATTTCTGCAAATCGGGAACACAGCAAAAAGTTGATGAGGCAAAGAAGGATATTATATCGGGAAAACTCGGAATATTTGACGGAGTTATAGAGACCAATACGGGAACGACAGTCGGAGAGAACGGAAAAACACTCAAAGATTCGGATATTACGGGAAATATTAACTGGTATTTCAAAACCGTGACAGTAGTACAGTAAGAGAATAATGGGAGGAATACAGCATGAATCTTAAAAAGAAAATATTGGCGGTTACAATCATTCCTGTACTTGTTTTGGGCATGGTTTCCATAATCCTTACTGTAACTATGGTAAAAAGTTCTGTTATGGAACAGGTTGAGGAAGCTTTAAAAGGAACGGCATCGTCTACTTTGGCGGCATATGACCAAAATGCGGGAGATTACATTGTGACAACAAACGGAGATATATGGAAAGGAAGTTACAATGTATCCAAGTCGGAAAATCTCGTTGACAGAATAAAAGAAAATACAGGTATGGACGTTACATTTTTCTACGGAACAAAAAGAGTGATGACATCGGCACTTGACGCAAACGGGGAAAGAATTCTCGGTTCGCCTGCTGGAGATGTCATAACGCAGAAAGTGTTAAATGATGGAGAAGAATATTTTACAAGCCGTGTTTCGCTGGATGGAGTTATGAATTACGGCTATTATATGCCTGTATATCAGAATGGAAGCAATGATAAGATAATCGGAATGGTGTTTGTCGGAACAAACAAGGCGGACAAGGACACTGTTTTAAACAGAATTATTGCAATGATATGCACTGCTGTTGTCATTGTTATGGCTATATGTATCGGCATAAGCATGAAGATTGCATATTCTATAAGTTCAGATATAAAGAGAAGTGTAGGAATCGTGGAACAGGTTGCGGGAGGCAGTCTTAATATAGACGTTGACAAAAAGCTGTTAAACCGCAAAGATGAAATAGGTGATTTGGCACGAGGCACAGTATCGCTTAGCAATGCGATGAACTCGGTAATTAACGAAATATCGAGTAATTCAAAGCTTTTGCTTGAAACTTCTGGTGTTCTCGGCGAGGCGGCGGACAATACCGACAAGACAATGAATGAAGTAAGTGCAACCGTTAATCAGATGGTTGAAAATTCATCAATACAGTCAGCCAATTCCAAAGCTGCGATTGACCATATGAAGATTATGGAAAACAACATCAGCGAGACTACATCAGAGGCGGCTCTTCTTAACGAATCAGCCGTGTCTATGCAGAAGTCAGGAACAAAGGTTTCTGAGACGCTTTTTAAATTGTGCAATATCAATGATAATGTAAAAGATATAATTGAAGAAGTAAAAGAGCAGACAAACCGCACAAATGAGTCTGTAAACAAAATTAATTCGGCAATCTCATTTATTTCGGCGGTTGCTGAAGAGACTAATCTTTTGAGCCTTAATGCGTCTATAGAGGCGGCAAGAGCAGGTGAAGCCGGAAAAGGCTTTGCTGTTGTTGCACAGCAGATAAAGAAGCTCGCGGAGCAGTCTAATGATTCAAGTAAGCAGATTGACGATATAACAAAGGTTCTTATGCAGGATTCGTATAAATCTGTCGAGATTATGCAGAAAATGCAGGATATAGTTATAAGTCAGAGCGAAAGCATGGAAGAGACCCGTATTATTGTGGGACAGGTTCTTAATGATATACGCAGTTCAAAGGACAGCATAGAATTAATAATGAACAGTACGGTTAAACTTGAAGGTTCAAGAAATAAGGTGTCTGGTGCCGTTGAAGAACTTGCAGAAATTGCGGGACAAAATATGGAAAGCACTCAGAGAACATTTGAGGAGACGCAGAAGGTTACAGATACGTTTAAGGAAGTGTATTCGGGAGCCGTCAAGCTTAGGGAGATTGCTGACAAGCTGGCTGAGAGTGTGTCATATTTTAAGATGTAATAAAAACTGCTTAGAGTTCATAAGGCAGATTATTATAGTGATACGTTATTATATTGAAATTAAAACTTTAAATTAATAATATTAAAAATTAATATAAGATATGTTGCATTTTCTCATATCAGGTGTTAGTATAATTAACTGCTGCGTAGATTTGGCGTGATTTAAAGGCCGGATTACGTGCAAAAACTAAAGTTAATTATACCTGATATGAGGAAATTTTTTATGAGTGGAATAAAAACAGAAAATACGTCCTGTGGAATGGATATGACAAGCGGTTCTTTGTGGAAAAAGATAGTTCTTTTCAGTATACCGCTTATGATGTCGCAGGTTCTTGAGGTTCTTTTTAATATGTCCGATGTGGCAGTTGTCGGTAAATTTGCAAGCTATGAGGCACTTGGGGCGGTTGGTTCGACTACAATTTTAGTGACGCTTTTTACAGGATTTCTTATAGGAATGGGTTGTGGTGTCAATGTAATAGTGGCAAGGCAGCTTGGTGCAAGACAGCACAAAGATTTGAAAGATACAATTCAAACAGCATTTATTCTGTGCCTGATTGTTGGAATTATTGTAAGCATTATATGTATTTCATGTGCACATTTATTGCTGAATCTATTAAATACAAAAGAAGAACTTATAGACGGTGCGATGCTTTATTTCAGAATATATGCACTTGGTATGCCTGCCATGGCAGTATACAACTTTGGTAATGCTGTTATGAGTGCCGGAGGAGATACAAAGCGTCCGTTACTCTATCTTTTTATAGCAGGAATAGTAAATGTATGCCTTAATCTTATATTTGTTATTGGATTTCGTCTGGCAGAACAGGGTGTAGCAATGGCAAGTATTATTTCACAGTATATTTCAGCAACACTTATTATGACTAATCTTTTGCGAAGAAATGATGTGTGCAAGCTTCGTCTTTCACAGGTAAGAATAAACAAGAATGCAGCGAAAGCGATTCTTATGCTTGGAATCCCGGCAGGAATCCAGAACGCAATATTTGCGATTGCAAACCTTTTTATCCAGACAGGTGTGAATTCATTTGATTCTGTTATGGTTTCGGGCAATTCCGCAGCTGCCAATTTTGATGCACTTATATATAATGTAATGTCAGCGTTTTATACAGCGTGTTCAAGTTTTATGGGGCAGAACATGGGCGCTGGAAATAAAAAGAGAATGCTTCACAGCTATTTTATAAGCATTGCATATTCATTTTGTGCGGCAGGAATTCTTGGAACTGTACTTTTTGTGTTTGGACGCCAGTTGTTGTCGTTGTTTACTAGTGAGCCGGCAGTTATAGACGCCGGGATGGCAAGAATAAAGATTATGGCTTTTTCGTATGCGGTATCTGCATTTATGGATGCATCAATTGCTGCATCGAGGGGTATAGGAAAGAGTGTTGGGCCTACAATTATTGTTATAAGCGGTTCGTGTGTATTCAGGGTTGCATGGGTATATACAATATTTGCATATTTTCACTCTATACCATCATTGTATCTTGTCTATGTATTTTCGTGGACAATTACAGCTATAGCAGAAATAGCATATTTTGCATACAGCTTCAAACATTTGAATGTAAGGGGAAGATATTAGTAAAGATTTAATGAGAGTTTTTGTGAAAAACTAACAAAAAATATAATAATCAGTAAAATCCATTGACACATTTATAATATAAGTGTATTATTTATACATACTTTAATAAAACACATACGCAAAAGTCTTTTCTTTTTCTTATGGGTATTTTTAGTTATTAGTTCACTGCGTGTTTTATTAATGGTAAGCGTGATAATGAAAGGAAGTGTGTGGTTAAAAATATAATTTAGTAAAATGTTCGGAGGGTTTTATGCGATTTAACAAATTATTTAGAAAGGTATTTGCGGCAGTTTCTGCGGTTACTTTGATTGTATCGGGGATGCCTGTAGGATTAGGCGTTACGGCAAAGGCCGCGGATACTCAGACGAGAAAAATAACGTATTCGTTTTCAGCGAATTCAAGTAAGAAAGCACCTGCAGCAGGGGAAATTCTTGATGGAACAGCCGGAGAGTCCGGCGGCATTTTGTATGTGTCACGGGATGCAGGAAACAGTGGTGTTACATATGACAGTGACAAACTTCGTTTCAGACAGGGAAGCGTATTATATCTTCCGGTAAAAGATGACACAACAAAAGTAAAATATGAGCAGTTATGTTCAAATGCTGCAACTGACAGACCTGTATATATCGGCAGTGCTGACAGCGGATATTCTGTTCAGATGAAGACAACAACACAGTCTGTAACAGTGGATGATATTACAGGTTATATTGTTGAAAAAGAAGGACAGAAGTATCTTCCTGTTATATCAGGCGGAGATGTTAAGGTCAGAACAATGGCTTTGACAGAATATAATCCGATTATAAATGTCACAGTTACAGGTACAGTGGCAAATGCAGCAGAAAATGGAATTACAGAGATTAAGTTTGACAGTCTTACAGACAGTTCTGCAAAGACGGTTACTGCACAGGTTGACAGCAACGGCAAGTATTCCGTTGTATTAAAGAGAGTAAACGGCAGTGCCAAGTACGAAGTATCAATAAGTGCTGTAGGATTTAAGATTAATGATACCGATAACGGCAATATTCTTGAACTTACAGGTGAAGATGCTACGGCTGTTAAAGACTTTGAAGCAGTTGCTGATGCAGTTGCAACAGTTTCAGGAAGTATTATGGGAATTCCGGCAGATGCTGTAAAAGGAACAGTTTCAGTTAAATTTGTACCTGATAATTCAAAGCTTTCAACGATTGATGTTGATGTAAAAGCACAGACAGACGGTTCTTACAGTTTTTCAAATGTAAGTATTAATTCAAGCTCAAACTATTCAGTAGTATTAGGCGGCGTTGACGATTATGAAGTTACAGAAAAGTTAAACAAGGCAGCAGGAGATTATACAGATGTAAAAATTGCTGCAACACAGAGAGCAAAGGTTAATGTTTCAGGTAAGTTCGTAACATCAGACGACAAAGCTTCAGATGTTACAAAGATTACATTTACAAACAAATCAGACAGTAGCTATTCTTATTCATTCAATGTAACAGGTGACGGATACAAAGCACAGTTAAGAGCAGGCGAGTACGATACATCAGTTGTATCTGAAAAGTATACCGCATATGACCATGTAAGTGTCGGCAGTGCAGATGTTTTGAATGATGTTTATCTTGAAACAGAAGCAGATACATCACCTGTTGAATATCAGGCTGAGGTAAAAGTGGGTAAGGGCCAGCAGTTTGAGACTATAACAGATGCAGTTAAGTATATAGGCAGAATGACAAGAACAACAGAGAGAGTAACAATTATTCTTACAGATGCTTTATACAGAGAGCAGGTTATGGTTGATACTCCTTATGTTACTATTTCAAGTGAAGCAGGCTCAACAATAACATGGTATTATGGTTCAGGTTATACTTATTACAGTGCCGATATGAACGGTTATTACAGTGAAGCAAGAGCAGTTGATAAGTATGAAAAAGGAGTTGAAATCGGAATGGGTACAGGCCACTGGGGAGCAACAGTTAATGTACTTCCTACAGCTACAGCGTTCCGTTCAGAAGGTGTTATATATGAAAGTTCATTCAACAGATATATGACAACAGAAGAAGTTGCAGATGGCGTAGGCAAAGGTGGAGATAACTCTAAGGTTGACCGTTCTAAAGCAACAGATGCCGATATCAAACTTTATAAAAATAAGGAAAGAGCATGTGTTATTTTCATTGAAGCAGACCAGAGCGAATTCAAGGACTGCCAGTTCTTAAGTTCACAGGATACAATGTTTACAGGAAATAATACAGAGCATACATATTTTAAGAATTGTGTCATCGAAGGTACAACAGATTATATCTGCGGTGATGGTAGTGCGGTATTCGACGGCTGTACATTAAGCATGTATGGATACGGTGACAAAGCAGCTTCAGGAAGTATCATTGTTGCGTCAAAGGCACTTTCACAGTTAGGTTATCTTTTCAACAACTGTAAAGTTGTAAAGACTTCTTATCCGGGAATTAACAACGGTATAACAAAGACATATTTTGCAAGACCATGGAGAGCAGATTCAAAGGTTGTATTCTTAAATACAGAAGTTGAAGATGCTAATACTATCGCTCCTGCAGGATTTACTTCAATGAGTAATGTAACACCTGCAAAGGCTAAGTATTATGAATATAATACACATCTTGCAGACGGAACAAAGGTAAGCACTTCAAGCAGAGCTGCAGGCGTTAATAAGATGACTGATGAAGAAGCATCAGCAGTAAAACTTGAAGATTACTTTGAGGGTTGGACACCTGCATACTATACATCAGGAGATGTTAAGCCGGAACCGGTTGCAGCAGACTACACAGCAGTAGATGAGGCTGTTAAGGCAGCAGAAGCCCTCAACAAAGATGATTATGAGGATTTCTCAGCAGTAACAAAGGCAATCGAAGCAGTAGACAGAACACTTACATCAGAAGACCAGGCAAAGGTAGATGCAATGGCAAAGGCAATAACAGATGCAATTAATGGTCTTGTTAAAAAGCAGCCTGTTGTTGAACCTGACGATCCAGGTAAGACAGACATCAAAGTTGACCTTGATAGAAATGAAGATACTGCTGATTTCAAGGATATTGCATCAGTAGGTGACGTAAAGGTTAAAGATGAAGAAGGCAAAGACCTTACAGTAAGTGAAATTAAGTTAAATGTTGAGAAAACAGCAGCTTCGACATCTGAAAAGATTGATGCGGCTATTGCTGAAAAGAATATCAAGGGATTCGATTCAAAGAATGCGGATTATTATGATATTTCACTTAAAACAACAGACGGAAAAGTTGTTAAGCTTTCAAGCGGTAAGATTAAGATTACTATGTCATACAAGAAAGGAATCAATGCAGCAGATTACAATCTGTATGTATTCCATATGAATAACAACGGAGTTCTTGAAAGTGTAGCAGTTACAGCAGATGAAAATGGTTTCTCATTCGAGGCAGAGTCATTCAGCCCATATGCTGTAGTATACGCAGCAAAGGATTCGGGAAGCGATATAACACCGTCAACACCTGAGAATCCAGGAAATGATGAGACATCGGGTACAACAGAGACACCGGACTCAACTGTAACACCGGATTCATCAGTTTCAACAGGTGACAGCTTAGGCATGTTCATGTATATGATAATTCTTGCTGCTGCATTGGCAGGAATGGCAGGAGTAGTCGTATACGACAGAAAAAGAGCAAAATAAAAACTGTTTGTAAAAACAGATAATAAAATTATAATCCCATAACAGGGTAAACACCCCCTCCCGATATTGAATCTGCGAAAGCAGACAGATGTAAGGAGAGGGTGTTTTTGTATTTTTTTTGGGGACAAATTGGTATAAAAAAAGGGCTGCCATACGCAGCCGCTGTCATTTGGTTTAAAAATTTATTTTAACCTGCTATGTTATTTTGAATGGTAATAACAATAGTATAATAATATTTATTATTATAAATGTCAATAGTAAATAACATAATTCCTAAAATTATTAAATGACAAATGTCAAACAATAACTTAAAAGAGAATATACATGATTCAAACTGAAATGTCAAATCAATATAAAAAATAATGTCATTTAATACGGACAAAAATATTGACAATATATATTAAATGGGTTACTCTTTTACCAGATAGTAACAGCTAATAAACATAAAATTATTTTAAAGTAAGAATGTGGAGGTAAAATTAATGGATTTTAACAGAAAGTGCAGTGAAAATTATTGTTTAGGGCTTGACGTTGGAACAGCAAGCGTGGGGTATTGCGTTATAGATGAAAATGGAAAGTTGTTTAAAATTAACCGAAAATGTGATAACGGAAATAATAAAAGGAACAGTTTATGGGGAGTACGGACATTCAAGTCAGGTGAGCCTGCAAAAGGCTGCCGTATAAACAGAAGTGCGAGACGAAGATATTCAAGAACGCATACACGAATTTTAGAGTTAAGAAAAATAATGTCAGATATGGTATGCAAAGTTGATGAGAATTTCTTTGCAAGATTGGATGAATCATTTTTGTGGAAAGAGGATAAAAGTGATAAGGCAAAATCTGATTACATATTATTTGCAGACAAGGATTGTACAGATAAAGATTATTACGAGAAATATCAAACTATATATCATTTAAGAAAACACTTATTAGAGACGACAGAAAAAGCTGATGCAAGATTTATATATCTTGCATTGCATCACATGCTCAAGTATAGAGGAAACTTTTTATATGAAGGTCAAAAATTTACGGAACTTGATGATTTTAAAATCATTTATGAACAGTTTTTAACTTCATTAAAGGAATATTTAGAGATAGAGTGTAATTATGATCAAATTTCTTGTGAGGAAATTGAAAAAAAATTAAAAGAAAAAAAATCCAAAAAAGAAAAATATAATGAAGTATCGGAAATATTGAAAAAACTTGGATTAAATAAAAAGTATGCAGAAGCAGTAGCAAATGCGATTATAGGATATAAATTCAATGTTGCAACAATTATGAATGATAAGAATCTGTGTGATGAAAATGGTAAAGAAATGAGTGTTAGTTTTGCATCAGCAGATTATGAAGAGGAAGAACAAAAATTATCAGATGAACTTGGTGAAAAATTTTCTGTTATAGAAAACTTGAAAAGATTGTATAGCTGGTATGTGATAAAACAGATTATGCAGGGAAGTGACAAAAATCGTGTAAATTATTTATCAGAAGCAATGGTCGCAAAATACGAAAAACACCATGCGGAATTGAAAGAACTAAAAGAATTATTCAGAGATTATAAAACACAGAAAGAATATAGTGAATTTTTTCATAAAGAATTAAAAGCAGAACAAAAAGACGGTAAAATGAGTCCGGCATTTTTAAAAAGTTTCGGAAAGATTAAAAAAGGAGAGTATGTGCCTAATTATGCCAATTATATTAAGGGAATGAAACGATGCGGTGATACGCAATCAAAGGCAAGAGAAAATTTGTATAAATGTATTAAGGCATTATTAGGTGATGTTGCAAAAGATGATGAAAGATATATAAGAATATGTGCTGAAATGGAAAATGATTCATATCTTGAAAAGATTAATGATGTAAGTAATTCAGTTATACCATATCAGTTGAACGAAATGGAAATGGAGAAAATATTGGATATTCAGGGGGAATTTTATCCTGAATTAAAGAAGAACAAAGAGTTAATTTTGAAAATGCTAACTTCAAAGATACCGTATTTTGTGGGACCGTTAAATCCTGGCAGCAGGTTTGCATGGATGAGCAAAAAAGCCGGAATGGAAAATAAATCAGTATACCCGTGGAATGTAGAAGAGGTTGTTGATGTTGATAAAACGGCAGAAAAATTTATAACAAGAATGACTAATTATTGTACCTATTTGCCGTGTGAAAAGGTACTTCCGAAACATTCGATAATTTATCAGTGGTATGAGGTTTTGACAGAACTTTCTCAAATAAGTATTGATAAGATAAAGTTTGGAAAAGAAATTAGAGATGATATAATACAGAATCTTTTTTTGAAGAAAGTTTCTGTATCGGGGAATAATTTAAAAGAACATTTAAAAAAATCTGGTACATATAATGATATTGATAACAGGGTTATAAAGGGCTATCAGGGGGGAGACAATTTTGCAAGCTCTATGAGCAGTTATATAACATTTAAAAAGATATTCGGTGAAATAAATATGTCTAATATAGATATGATTGAACAGATTATCTACTGGCTTACAATATTTGATGACAAAAAAATCATAAAAAGAAAGATTGAACAGAATTACAAAGATAAAATAAATGATTCTCAGTTAAAGAGAATATTGAAAATTAAGTATACAGGCTGGGGACAGTTGTCTAAAAAATTCCTTACAGGAATTAAAGGTGATACAGGACATACAATTATAGAAATGCTTGAAGAGGGCGATTTAAGATGGAAAGAAATTCCTAATCTGATTCAGATTATTAATAGAGATGAAAAAATAAAAACTGTTATTGAGGAAAACAGGTTAAGGTATAACGGTGAAGATGATTTGCCGGATATTATTGATAAATTGCATACGTCGCCTGCAAATAAACGCGGAATAAAGCAATGTATGAAAGTTATTGAAGAAATAATAGAGTATATGGGCAGAAAACCTGAACAGATATTTATTGAATTTGCAAGGGAAGAGGGGGAAAAAGTAGAGACAAAAAAGGTAAAGGATAAGCTTGATAAAGCTATAGGCAAGTTAAAACAAGAATTTAAAGACTATTATAATGATGATATTAAACAAGAATTAAAAGATAATGAGAAAAGGCTTGATGAGGAAAAAGTAAGGTTATATTTTTCGCAGAACGGCAAGAGTTTGTATTCTGCTCCAAGTGCAAGTAATCAATTAAGCCTTGATAATCTCAATCAGTATGATGTAGACCATATTATACCTTATTCAATCAGTCAAGATGACAGTATGGATAACAAAGTTCTTGTTAAAAAGATTGAAAATCAGAACAAAGGAAATAGGATTGTTTCAGACGCATTTGGAAATAAAGCTGATTATAAGGAAATGCAAAATTATTGGGAGATGTTATATAAAGCAGGACTAATATCTGAGAAAAAATATAATAATCTTAATAAATCACTTGATGAAGTATTTTCTAAAGGATTTATTAACAGACAGCTTGTAGAGACAAGACAGATTGTAAAAAATGTGGCAAATTTAATAAGTGATTATTATGATGATAAGATTGAAGTAATAGAGGTAAAAGCACAATTAAGTTCATATATACGCAACAAATTTACGCAAGAAAAAAAGGATGATGATGGATTTTGGATTGAGAATACAGAAAATGCAATGTTTTTTAAGAATCGAGGATTAAATGATTATCATCATGCACATGATGCGTACCTTGCGTGCATAATAGGTCTTTATATACAGAAAGTATATCCGGGATGGAAAAATGAATTGAATTTCAAAAAGTACAGACGAGAATTTGAAAAGTATTATGAAGAACAAAAGAAATATAATACCAAATCAAAAAAGGAAATATATATTTCAATGCTTAGCAGATTTACAAAGAATTATGAAAAAGCAGGGTGGAACGGTGAAGAAATTATTGAGTATATGAGAAAAATCTTTTGTTACAGAGATGTAATGATTTCTAAAAAAACAGAAGAAAATACCGGTAGTTTTTATAATCAGACAAGATACCCAAAAGAGAAATTGGATGGAAATAAGAAAGAAACTAAACTTATTCCATTAAAGAGTGGAAATAATCTAAGAGGAAAAGAGGGACTTAAAGAACTTTCGGTAGAAAAATATGGCGGATACCAGGGGGGCGAATGTGCATATTTTGTTCTTGTAAAATATTATACTGTTAAAAATAAAAAGAAAACAGAAGAAAAGCAGTGGAAAATGGAGTTTGTGGGTATTCCTACATATATTTCGTATGAGATTAATAAAGGAAATATCAATTTAAAACAATATATATGTGATAAGTTAAAAAATAATACTGTGGAAATATTAAGAAATAAAATTTGCAAATATCAAGAACTTATGGATGAAGAAGGTAATAGATATTTTCTTGTTGGACCTACAGAAGTTGCTAATGCAAAACAATTTGTTCTTGGAAGCAGGTATCAGAAATTTAACAGATTATATTCATATATTAATAGTGAAAACTGGCACTATATAAGAACGGATGAACTTGAAAAAGAAATAGATGAGTTCTTTAAGCTGCTTCAGAATAAGATACATAATGAGTTTAAAGGCTATATCAAGGATATAGATAAAGTTATAGGAGCAAATACATCAAAGCTGGATATAGATAAAAAAATAGATTACTTTAATGAAATATATAAAATAGTACAAGCTAACAGTAGCCGTCCCGCTGTATCAAAATTCAATATTGCCGGCATAAGCGATGGGCTCGGAAGGAAAAGAAGCCTTCCTTTTAAGGATAAAATAATAATAGTTGACAAGTCAGTGACAGGAATTTACGAAAGGAGAACATGCTTTGAGTTGGAGAACGGTGGTAATACAAAGTCATGTTAAGTTGAGCTATAAAAATGATTTTATGATTGTTCGGGGTGATGAGGTTAAAATGATACATCTGAGTGAAATTAAAAAAGTTATCAGGATATGTAAGAGAAATGGAATTTTTTGATTCGACAAACCGTGAAGGACATGCTGCAAAAGTATACAATAATATAGAAAAGACATTTGATAAAGATTTTAAACTGTTGTTGGTTGATGTTCTTAATAGGAAAGTTATGTATTGTGGGCGTGAATACTATCTTACAAATGCAATTCAGATTTATCTTGATAAGATATTTGATGCTATTGAACATGAAAGTTTTGATACATCAATATTATATGAATTTGCATGAGTTTAAGATTTATGAGAGTTATGGTACTTTTTGATTTGCCCACAATTACAGAAAAGAATCGTGCCGAGTATAGAAAATTTCACAAGTTTCTGATACAGGAAGGATTTATTATGATGCAGGAATCTGTGTATACAAAACTTGCACTTAATGGAACAGTTGCCGAACTGATAAGAAAGAAAGTTAGAAAGAACAAACCGCCTGAAGGCTTAATTGAAATGCTTATTATAACTGAAAAGCAATTTAGCGGAATAGAATACATATCTGGTGAAGAACAGAACTGTGTTATAGATGGAGAGGAGCGACTGATTGTAATATGATAATGAGAATACCTTCATTTGAAAATGATATTGTTTTTTCTGAAAATTATATAAGTGTGCTTCATATACAAAACGGTACATTGTTTGCAAGAATAATAGGAAGCATTAACAGTCTTATAAACGGAGTTGAGGAGCTAAACGAAAAAATTATTTTTATCGATGAGGATGAAAAAATAATGAAGGCTTCCAAAGATATTATGCTTATTACTGATATATGGAATTTTGATTTTAATCAAAAGAAAATACAAAGTGCTTTGTTTCAGAAAATAGAAAAAATATATCAGCAAGAGTATGAAAGATTGAGTGATTTTCAGACACATTTTCAAAGTTTGCAGATAAATGCTATGGATGTATGGGAAGATTTACCGTTTGAATTTGAATACAAAGACAGTATCGGAGTGCAGGAATATCTTAAACTTCTAGGTTTAAAAATTGCAATGGGTGACAGAGATTCTAAAATCATAGATATTGTATTGATGATAATTGATGTTGTTGAATATTTTGGAATAGCAAAATTAGTTGTTTTTACTAATTTAAAACTTTATTTGTCTCAAAAAGAATTGGAAGAGGTTTATAAATATATCATGTATAAAAAAGTAATGGTTCTTTTGTTAGAAACAGGAGATGAGAAAGAATGTGTTAAAAATGAAAAAATTTTATTTGTAGATAGTGATTATGATGAAATTATGATGTATAATAATTAAATAATAGTTGACATTCAGAGTAGAGATTAGTTGCTATAGTCCCAAAAACTCCTTGTATAATGTTATAATATACGAATTTGACATTTTAGGAGTATGTTATTTTGAATGGTAACAAAACTAACTATCTTTCAGATGTTTCAGTTGATGTATTTTAGGAGTATGTTATTTTGAATGGTAACAAAACGTAAAGACCTTGTTATCACAGGCGGGAAGAATTTTAGGAGTATGTTATTTTGAATGGTAACAAAACATCGAAATGCAGATTAAAGAGCGGGAAGACATTTTAGGAGTATGTTATTTTGAATGGTAACAAAACGCAAAATGCGGCAAGTAACTATGGCACACTATTTTAGGAGTATGTTATTTTGAATGGTAACAAAACTGACGATTTGTGTTACAAGCTGTTTGTGGAATTTTAGGAGTATGTTATTTTGAATGGTAACAAAACCTCTGTATCCACATCCGTAAACATTACTGATTTTAGGAGTATGTTATTTTGAATGGTAACAAAACGTATTTAAAGAATAAATTAAGTGCAAAACAATTTTAGGAGTATGTTATTTTGAATGGTAACAAAACTTATGGGATGGGACTATTTTTTGCAAAAACATTTTAGGAGTATGTTATTTTGAATGGTAACAAAACCTGAAGAAATAGACAGCCGTTTAGAGTTATTTTAGGAGTATGTTATTTTGAATGGTAACAAAACTTAAAAGTTGATGAAGATGAAGGAATTTGCATTTTAGGAGTATGTTATTTTGAATGGTAACAAAACTGTTAATTTAACTCTATTCTGAATTATCTCATTTTAGGAGTATGTTATTTTGAATGGATTTTATTATCCACTTCTTTGCCAAAAGAAAATTAAAGAAGCCGAAAATTAGGAAACAGATGAAAAGCCGTGTTGGAATATGTCGCAAATATAAAATGTTTGAGGTGAAACTATATGATTTTACATGATAAATATGATATAGCGGTTGTCGAAAACATATGTATAGCAAAAAGGCTTTTTGTTGATGCTGTCTACAGTTCAGCAAATCTTGAGGAAATAGCGGTTACGTTTGCACAGACTCAGGATATTCTTAATAATGTTAATGTGTCAAAACTTACACCGATTGAGATAAATAAGGTATGCTGTTTGAGAGATGCATGGGAGTATATGATTGAGCATATTAATGACAGCCTTGATTTTGGATATTTAATGAATGTCCACGAAATTATTGCAAGATTTGATGTACCATATTAGTATTTAGGCAGAATAATGACTGATGATGTTATTATAAGCGGAACAAACTGGAGACCTGAAGTACATGGTGCTGAATACTATCATAAAGAAATTATGAAACTGCTTGACAATCCAAATGTTACAGACAGGGCAGTAAAAACAGGTTTATGGCTTATGAGGAGCCAGATATTTAAAGACGGAAACAAGAGAATCGGAAGTTTTGCGATTAATAAAATATTAATAGAAAACGGAAAAGGAATATTTAAAGTTCCGGTTGAACTAGATGGTACATTTAAACAGATGCTTGTTTCGTATTATGAAAGTAATAATGCAGATGAACTGGCAGAGTGGGTATATGATAACTGCCTTGATGGAGTAAATCCGGTAAAAGTTAAGGAAAAAGCGGAAAATTATTAGAAGTAAATCAACAAATGTTAAAAAACTATAAATCAACAGCACGCTATTGACAGCGTGCTGTTATTTTTGTAATATATTAGAAAATCTAGAAGAAACTATTTATCAAATTTTATGAAAAGGAAAGAGCATATGTTTGGAGAAACATTGCATTGTGGTGAACTTATAAAGAGACTTAACGATGCACTTGGAAGAAAGGCTAATAATACGTTGATGTGCGATGATGTTACCCTTTCGCAGATTAAGGTTCTCGCCACTATCAGCGAGGCACCCGATGAGACGATAACGCTAAAAGAACTTGAAAAGCATTTTGAAGTTAAACAGGCAACGATGGCAGGAATTGCTGTACGTCTAGAAAAAAAGGGGATGATAGAGGGGTTTTATGATTCAAATGATAAAAGAATCAAACATGTAAAGCTCACGGCAAAAGGTGAGGAGATATGCAAGACGGCAAGAGCTTCAATGGATGAAAATGAGAGGGAACTTTTAAAGGCACTTAATGATGATGAAAAAAGACAGCTTAGAAATCTTTTGCAGAAAGTATATGACAGTATCAAGTCATGCTGACTGTAGACTTATAAGGTGAATTTAATCGAAGGGAGAATGATAAAAATATGATAAAAACATTAGCAAAATGTATTGGCAAATATAAAAAAGAATCAATTATAACGCCAATATTTACTGCAGTTGAAGTTTTTTTGGAAATTCTTATTCCATTTATAACAGCCTCAATAATTGATAAAGGAATACAGGCCGGAGATATGAGAAAGGTTGGTATTTATGGTGGAATAATGCTTATTATAGCATTTTTGAGCCTTTTTTGTGGTATACAGGCAGGAAAGTATGCGGCGGCAGCATCAACAGGATTTGCGTGTAATCTGAGAGAGAAAATGTATGAAAATATACAGACATTTTCATTTTCTAATATTGATAAATTCAGTACAGCAGGTCTTGTAACACGTATGACAACTGATGTAACTAATGTACAGAATGCTTATCAGATGATAATAAGGATTGCTGTGAGAGCACCTCTCATGATGATTTGCAGTATTACAATGTGTGTAATAATAAGTCCGAGATTAAGTATTATATTTCTTGTTGCACTTATATTTTTAGGATTTGTACTTTTCTTTATTATATATAAAGTAACACCGGTTTTTACATCAGGTTTTGAAAAATATGATGAACTCAATGCGAGCGTTCAGGAGAATATTTCAGGAATCCGTGTTGTTAAGGCATTTGTACGTGAGGACCATGAAAAGAAAAAGTTTAATAAAGCGGCAGATAATCTTTATAAAACATTTGTTAAAGCCGAGTCATTTCTTGCATTTAACAATCCGACTATGATGCTTGTTGTATATGGATGTATTGTTGCATTGTCATGGTTTGCTTCACATTTTATTGTGTCGGGTTCAATTACAACTGGTAATCTTACATCAATGTTCAGTTACGTAATGAGCATGCTTATGGCACTTATGATGCTTTCAATGATATTTGTAATGGTTTCAATGAGTGCGGCAAGTGCAAGACGTATTTCAGAAGTTCTTAATGAAAAAGCGGACCTTGCCAATCCGGAAAAACCTTATGAAGAAGTGGAAGACGGAAGAATCGATTTTAATCATGTTAATTTTTCATACAAAAAAAACAGTACAGAGGATACTTTACATGATATTGATATTCATATTAATGCAGGTGAGACAATTGGTATTATTGGTGGTACAGGATGCGGAAAATCAAGTTTTGTGAGCCTTATAAGCCGTCTTTATGATGTTACTGAAGGTTCTGTATGTGTTGGCGGAAAAGATGTAAGAACTTATGATATGGATGCACTCCGTAATCAGGTGGCTGTAGTATTACAGAAAAATGTCCTGTTTTCAGGAACAATACTTGACAATCTCAGATGGGGTGATGACAATGCTTCATATGAAGATTGTGTTGAGGCATGTAAACAGGCATGTGCTGATGAATTTATCGAGAGAATGCCTAAGAAGTATGATACATGGATAGAACAGGGCGGTACTAATGTTTCAGGTGGTCAGAGACAGAGACTCTGTATTGCGAGAGCATTGCTTAAAAAACCAAAGGTTCTTATTCTTGATGATTCGACAAGTGCTGTAGATACTGCAACAGACGCAAAAATCAAACAGGCATTTGCCCAGAAAATTCCGGGAACAACAAAGCTTATAGTTTCGCAGAGAATTTCAAGTATTCAGGATGCCGACAGAATTATTGTTCTTGAAGATGGAAAAGTCAGTGGCTTTGATACACATGAAAATCTTATGGAAAATAACAAAGTTTACCGCGAAATCTGTGAAGTCCAGATGCAGGGCGGCGGTGATTTCGATGAATCGGCAGAATAGTGAGAATAGGAGGAAGACATGAAAAATAAAAATGAGAACAAAGAGAAGAATCCGCTTTTATTATTAAAAAGACTTCTTTCTTATATAATAAAAAATTACAAATTGGCATGTTTCATGGTGGTCGTTTGCATATTGGTTTCGGCACTTACGACATTGTGTGGAACTTTATTTATACAGAAACTTATTGATAATTATATTGTGCCGCTTACACAGATGGCAGTTCCTGATTATTCACCGCTTGCACAGGCTCTTTTAAAACTTGTAGCAATATTTGCAGTGGGTGTTTTATGTTCCTACGGATATAACAGAATTATGGTAAATGTCGGTCAGGGTACTATGAAAAAGCTCCGTACAGAGATGTTTACTAACATGGAATCACTTCCAATCAGATATTTTGATACACATGCACATGGAGATATCATGTCGGTATATACAAATGATATTGATACATTAAGACAGCTTATAAGCCAGAGTATTCCACAGGTTCTTAATTCACTTATAACACTTGTATCAACATTTGTAAGTATGATAGTTCTTGATATACCACTTACAATTGTATCTGTTATTATGGTTGCAATTATGCTTTTTGTGACATCAAAGCTTTCCGCTGCATCCGGCAGATATTTCGTTGAACAGCAGAAAGATATCGGTAAAGTAAATGCTTATATTGAGGAAATGATGGAAGGGCAGAAGGTTGTTAAGGTATTCTGTCATGAGCAGGAAAGTCTTGAACAGTTTAAGCAGATTAATAACAAGTTAAGAGAAAGTGCCAACAATGCTAATAAAATTGCAAATATTACAATGCCTATCAATGGAAATATAGGAAATATAAGTTATGTTTTATGTGCACTTGTAGGTGGTGTGCTTGCGTTAAGCGGCTTTTCCGGACTTACAATCGGTACACTTGTAGCATTTCTTTCATTAAACAAGAGTTTCACACAGCCTGTAACACAGATAAGCCAGCAGGTAAGCAGCATTGTAATGGCTATGGCAGGTGCCGGCAGGGTATTTGACCTTTGCGATGAAGTACCGGAGACAGATGAAGGTGATGTTGAACTTGTAAATATATGTTATGATTCAAATGGTGAAATCCATGAAACTGAAGAACAGACAGAGATGTGGGCATGGAAAAAACCAAATGCTGCAAATAAAGATGAAATGTATACAAGACTTCAGGGTGATGTTACATTTGATGGAGTTGATTTTGGATATAATCCTGATAAAATCGTGCTTCACGATATAAAAATGTTCGCAAAACCAGGTCAGAAGCTTGCGTTTGTAGGTTCTACCGGAGCCGGAAAGACAACAATTACCAACCTTATTAACAGGTTTTATGATATACAGGATGGTAAAATCCGTTATGATGGAATTAATATTAATCATATTAAAAAAGACGATTTACGCCGAAGCCTGGGCATTGTTTTGCAGGATACTAACCTTTTTACAGGCACGATTATGGACAATATCAGATATGGAAGACTTAATGCAACTGATGAAGAATGTATGGCTGCCGCAAAGCTTGCTAATGCTGACGGATTTATAAAAAGACTTCCTGATGGTTATAACACAGTGCTTACCGGCGGTGGTGCGAACCTTAGTCAGGGACAGCGTCAGCTTCTTGCAATAGCGAGAGCAGCAGTTGCAGATCCTCCTGTTCTTATTCTTGATGAGGCGACTTCTTCTATTGATACACGTACAGAAAAACTTGTACAGCGTGGTATGGATGCACTTATGACAGGAAGAACTTCATTTGTTATCGCTCATCGTCTTTCTACGGTACGGAATGCAGACTGTATTATGGTTATGGAACAGGGAAGAATTATTGAGCGTGGTACACATGACCAGCTTATGGAAGAAAAAGGCAGATATTATCAGCTTTACACAGGAAAGTCAATCAGTGCGTAAGATTTTGTTTAATTGGTATTAAATAAAAATCTCAAAAACAGGGAGTATAAAAATATGAAATATGCTTATATTAACGGAAAAATACTTGACGGAACCAAAGATATGCAGGTAAAAGAGGGCTTCGTCATACTTACGGACAATGATAAAATTGAGGATATTGTCAAGGCAGGCACGGATTTGAATGGATATGAAAAAGTTGATTTAAAAGGCAGATATATTATGCCAGGTCTTATAAATATGCATGTTCACCTTGCAGGTAATGGCAAGCCGCAGAAAAAACAGCGTGATAATGAGAAACTGGTAAAAATACTTATGGGAAATGCACTTATGCGTTCAATTGCATACGGTATGGTTGCCGGATTTGCAAAAACAGAGCTTATGAGCGGTGTGACAACAATAAGAACGGTTGGCGGACTTGGAAGTTTTGATACAAAATTAAGAGATGAGATTAATGCGGGAACAAAGATAGGACCAAGAATACTTGCCGCTAATGAAGGAATTTCCGTGCCTGGCGGACATATGGCTGGTTCTGTTGCTGTTGCAGCGGACAGTATAGATACAGCATTAAAACATCTGGAGCAATCGGAAAAAGAAAAGGTTGATTTGATAAAGCTTATGATTACAGGCGGCGTAATGGACGCAAAAGAAAAAGGTGTTCCGGGTGAATTAAAAATGTCTCCTGAAATGGTAAAGGCAGTCTGTGACAAGGCACATGAAAATGGCTATGTCGTTGCTGCACATGTTGAATCTCCGCAGGGGGTGCGTGTTGCACTTGAAAATGGAGTTGACTCAATTGAACACGGTGCAAAAATTGATGCTGATACAATTAAGTTATTCAAGGAAAGAAAGGCATTTCTTTGCACAACAATTTCACCTGCACTTCCGTATGCATTGTTTGATCGTTCGATTACCAACGCAACTGAAGTTGAACAGTTTAACGGAAATGTTGTGTTTGAGGGAATAATTGCATGTGCGAAAGCGGCACTTGAAAATGATATACCTGTCGTTCTTGGCAATGATGTCGGATGTCCGTGGATTACACAGTATGATTTTTGGAGAGAATTGTATTATTTCCACAAATATACGGGCGTTTCCAATGCGTTTGCATTGTATACGGCAACTGCAAGAGCCGCCGAAATGGCGGGAATCGGTGATATTACCGGTACGCTCGAAAAAGATAAATGTGCAGATATGATTGTAACCGAGGAAAATCCGCTCGATGACCTCAGAGCATTACGCCATGTAAAAATGGTTGTCGCAAGAGGAACGATTACGGAAAATCCTAAGGTTAAAATCAATAAGCGTGTTGAGACTGAACTTGATAAATTCCTATAAAATAGTGTGTTTTTTTACAAATGAAATAAATTTATCGGTACTGTCGGTTGTGTAACTGCCCTTTTTCCATACGAGACCGATGCTTTGGTGTATTGTGGGAGTAATTGGAATTCCGACAACACCGGGAAGCTTTTTTAAAAGCGACGAATACAAAAATGCTCCGGCACATTCCTCGCAGATAAAGCTTTTTATTGTGTAGAGCTGGCTTGCGTGCAGTATGACATTTGGCTTTATCGCCGAATTTTTAAATATTGCATCAAGAGTTTCGTTCTGTACAGAATCGGTGTTATACATAATAAGTGGCATGTCTTTAATCATGTCAAAAGTCACCTCTTTCTTTTTGGCAAAGGGGTGATTTTTTGATACACAAAAAACGATTTTATCCTGCATAATCTGTATGGAATTAAGCTTATCTATTTCATAAAAGTGCATATTTACCAATGCTGCGTCAAGTATGCCTTCATGCACGAGATTGGCAGCACGGATTGAGCCATATTCAAATAATTCAAAAGGAATGTCGGGATATTCCCTGTGAAAATCATTAATCATTTCAGGAAAAAATATTGTGCTCAAAAGAGGTGGGATTCCTATTTTTACCGCTGAAATAGTTCTGCCTATGTCGTGAAGCTGGTTAAGCGTTTGTTTGTACTCGGCGAGAAGCTTTTGAGCTTTCTGGTAAAATAATTCACCCTCTTTTGTAAGCGTCAGATGATTTTTTGAACGGTTAAACAGACTGACGTTAAATTCTTTTTCAAGTTCCTTAATTGCACTTGAAACAGCGGGCTGTGTAACATAAAGCTCGGCTGCAGCCTGCGTTATGCTGTGCAGTCTTGCAACCGCACAAAAATATTCTAATTGTACAATCTTCATAAAAACCTCATTTTGTAAAAATCCGTAGGAGTGCTTTATTGCACTGTTCAGCGGATAATGTTTTTTAATATTGTATTCAGTATACCATATTTTTGGTGAAAATGAATAAATTTATATAAAAGGCATAAAAAAAACTTATAAAACCATTAGTTTTTATAAATTTACAACAACATAAGTTATTAATATAATGCAATCAAGCAAAGGGAAATAAACAAACGGCCGTGTTATTTCACTAAAGATATGATGTAAATAATAAGGAGGGTTGCTAATGAGTCATGCAGCAATAACATTAGTATTTTTGCTGTTTGCAATCATAATGTTCATATGGGAAAAACTTCCGCTTGGTGTTACATCAATGATTGTCTGTATCGGACTTATCATAACGGGAGTGCTTGATTGGAAAACAGCTTTTTCAGGATTTATTGACAGCAATGTAATTTTATTCGTAGCCATGTTCATTGTCGGAGGAGCATTGTTTGAGACAGGAATGGCAAACAAAATCGGAGGAGTGGTTACACATTTTGCTAAGTCGGAAAGACAGCTTATCATCGCAATTATGGTGATTGTGGGATTGATGAGTGGGGTGCTTTCAAATACGGGAACAGCGGCGGTTCTTATTCCGGTTGTTATAGGAATTGCGGCAAAATCAGGATATTCAAGGTCAAAACTTCTTATGCCGCTTGTATTTGCGGCGGCTATGGGCGGAAATCTTTCGCTTATAGGTGCACCGGGAAATCTGATTGCCCAATCGGCAATGCAGGAAATCGGAAAATCGTTCGGATTTTTTGAATATACAAAAATCGGTTTACCGATTCTTATAACGGGAATTTTATTTTTCGCATTGATAGGATACAAGCTTCTGCCTGACACAAAGCCGTCGGGAGATTCGGTGTACGGCGAACAGAAAGATTATTCAGATGTTCCTAAGTGGAAACAGTGGCTGTCTCTTATAATTTTGATTTTAACTCTTATCGGAATGATTTTTGAAGAAAAAATCGGAATTAAGCTTTGCGTTGTGGGCTGTATCGGAGCACTGCTTCTCGTAGTTACGGGTGTAATTTCTGAAAAGCAGGCATTAAAATCAATAGATTTAAAAACAATATTTTTGTTCGGCGGTACACTTTCGCTTGCGTCAGCACTTCAGAAATCATGTGCGGGAGAGCTTCTTGCAAATAAAGTCATCAGCTTTCTTGGAGATAACCCGTCACCGTATTTACTTACATTTGTAGTATTTATTCTTTGTTGTGTGCTCACTAATTTTATGAGTAACACAGCAACGACAGCACTTATGGTTCCGATATGCTTGTCAATATCGGAAGCAATCGGGGCTGACCCGAGTGCCGTACTTATGGCTTGCGTAATTGGTGGCTCATGTGCTTATGCTACACCGATAGGAATGCCTGCAAACACAATGGTAATAGGAGCGGGCGGATATACATTTAAGGATTATGCAAAATCGGGAATTCCGTTGATTATAGTTTCAACAATAGTGAGTATGATACTTTTACCGATTTTATATCCGTTTTTTCCGTAAAAACAAATGCTTTTTGCGGATTAAGTAAAAAAGTATCAATATAAAAGTCGAAAATGTAACTTTTACTTCGTAAAAACAAGGAGGTTAAAATCCTCTCCTCACATTGGAGCTCGGATTTTTACTTCATAAAAACAAGGAGGATTTATTATGTCAAAGGAAGAACAGGTAAAACAGCTTACAGATTACATGGCTAAGTTTATTGCTTATACGGCAAAGAAACTGCCTGATGATGTAATCGCAAAACTTCAGGAGTTGAGAGATAAGGAGGACAGTCCTTTATCAAAGACAATTTATAACACAATGTTTGAAAATCAGAAACTTGCGGTTGAACTTAACAGACCTAGCTGTCAGGATACAGGTGTGCTTCAGTTCTGGGTAAAATGCGGAACAAAATTTCCATTGATTGGAGAACTTGAGACACTTCTTAAAGAAGCGGTTGTGCAGGCAACATTTGAAGCACCTTTAAGACACAACAGCGTTGAAACATTTGACGAGTATAATACCGGAAAAAATGTCGGAAAAGGAACTCCTACAGTATTCTGGGATATTGTACCAGATAGTGATTCATGCGAAATATATACATATATGGCAGGCGGCGGATGTACGCTTCCAGGAAAAGCAATGGTTCTTATGCCGGGCGAAGGCTACGAGGGCGTAACAAAATTTGTCCTTGATGTAATGACAAGCTACGGTCTTAACGCATGTCCTCCGCTTCTTGTGGGCGTCGGCGTTGCAACATCTGTGGAGACAGCGGCACTTCTTTCAAAGAAGGCACTCATGAGACCTATCGGTTCACATAATGAAAATGAAAGAGCCGCAAAAATGGAGAGACTTCTTGAAGATGGTATTAATTCAATCGGTTTAGGACCACAGGGCATGGGCGGTAAATATTCGGTAATGGGCGTAAACATTGAAAATACGGCACGTCATCCTTCTGCAATCGGTGTGGCTGTAAATGTCGGATGCTGGAGCCACAGAAGAGGACACATTATTTTTGATAAAGATCTTAATTATACAATTACAACACATTCGGAGGTGACTTTATAATGGTAGAAATCAGAGACGGAAAAAAGGTACTTATAACACCTGTTACGGCACAGGATTTGGAAGATATTAAAGTCGGAGATATTATTTATCTTGACGGAAGCATGACAACATGCCGTGACGTTGCCCACAGAAGACTTGTTGAAGAGGGAAGAGAACTTCCGGTAGATGTAAGAAATAATGCGATTTTCCATGCGGGTCCTATTATCAGACCTCTTGAAAATGATAAATTCCAAATGGTATCGGTTGGTCCGACAACAAGCATGCGTATGGAAAAATTTGAGTATGAATTCGTAAAGCTCACAGGTGTACGCGTTATCATCGGAAAAGGCGGAATGAAAGAAAATACAGAGCGTGCATGTAAAGAATTCGGTGCCATTCACTGTGTATTTCCTGCCGGAAATGCTGTAGTTGCAGCAACAGAGGTTGAGGAAATTGTAAGAGCCGAGTGGAGAGATTTGGGGATGCCTGAGACACTTTGGAACTGCCGCGTTAAGGAGTTCGGTCCTCTTATCGTATCAATCGACACAAAGGGAAATAACATGTTTGAGGAAAATAAAGTTATTTTCAATGAACGCAAAGATGCCGCGTATGAAAAAATTGCAAAAGAAGTCGGTTTCATAAAATAAAAATATTGCATATAAGATTCATAGATAGTATTAAAACAGGTTGCATTCATAAAAATTTCCTAATAAAAAAAGCCCCGCCGCTGCGGCGGGGCTTTTTTTATTCATATATTTCTCAATATTCAAATTTTTACTTAATCCGGATATTCGCTTGTGATTCCAAAATATTCTTCAAGTGAAATCCAATTGCCATTGTTGTAAAGCTTTTCAGCAAGATCTTTGCCGACATATCTTAAATGCCATGATTCATACTGATAGCCTGTGTATGCATCCTTACCCTTAGGAAAACGTATGCAGAAGCCGTATTTATAACAGTTGTCATTGACCCATCTGCCCTCTGCGGTATCGCCGAAGCTGTCATCTATAGAATTGAGGTCAAAACAGAGCCCTGTCTGATGTTCTGAATTACCGGGTCTTGATGAATATGTATCTGCGGCAGCTTTTCCATCTCTTGCTACATAGGAATTATATAGATTTACCTGATAACTGTATGAACGGTAAGCACTTGCAATATAGATATTAAGTCCCTGTGAAGAAGCATCAGCCTGCATCGTACGCCATGCACTCATAAGTGTTCTGTCAAGACTTGTTGTGCTTCGCTGGCTTGTTACAGGAACCTCAGGGTCCTGAGGAATAAAATCACTTGGAAGAGAGTAAGTTTTATTGGCGATAAGCACCCCATCAACATATGTTATTCCATTGATAGTCTGGATTGAAAATCCTTTGGATGAGACAGACTGCGAATCAGCATACTGGCTTCCTGAATAATCAGAGCTGTTATTATCATTACCTGAATTGTTATCAGAGCCTCCATTAGAATTATTATCAGCATTGTTATCTGATGATGTGGAAGCATCCTGGTCCTCCTCAGATTTTATGTTTTCGCTGTTGTTTTCTGTTGTTGTTTTATTGTCATCAGTAGTAGTCTCAGTATTAGCCGGGACTGTTTTGTCGTTATTCTTTTTTTTACTGTTACAGCCTTTAAATGCTAGTACGAATATAATTACTAAAATTAAAACTGCAATGCCTGCTGCAAGTGTGATTTTTTGTCGTCTGACTACAGCTGCACGCTGTTTTCTTGTTAATCTGTTGTTTGCCATAGTTAATCTCCATTCTGATTTTGCCGTTGTAGTGTGGCAGTTCATAAAACAAACTCATTATTGCATTTACAAAAGAAAATATCAAGTGTTGACGTTTCAATTAAAATAAATATATTGAAATATTATGTTTTGAGTGGTATATTATTAATACATTTAAAAGAGCGAAAAATTACAATTATTTTAAATATGAATGGAGAAATACAATGCATATATCAAAAAATGCTGCGATGCAGATAGTTGATGAAATATCGCAGCTTGTAAAACAAAATATTAATCTTATGGATGAGACGGGGCATATAATTGCAAGCTGTGATAAATCAAGAATAGGCGATTTTCACTATGGAGCATACAAAATCATTACGGAATGTCTTGATGAATATTATCTTAAGAAAGATGATAAGGAAAGGGGAATGAAACAGGGAATTAACCTTCCGCTTGAACTTGATGGTGAAATTGTTGGTGTTGTCGGAATTACCGGAAGTCACGATGAGGTAATAACAGCCGGACGTCTGATAAAAAAGATGACCGAAATTCTGCTTATGGAACGCCGTGTCAGTTATCATCAGCTCATGGATAAGCGTGTAAAAAATGCTTTTTTTGAAGAATGGCTCATAAATGACGGATATAAAAACTTTGATGACCTGAGAGAACGAGGGAAATCTCTTGGGATAGATATAGACAAGCCGGGAAGAATTATTATTGTAAGTATTGATGAACTTGATGAGTATAAAGATAATCAGGAAGGTCAGTCTGTAATTGCCAAATTTGAAAATAATGTTGCAGCATTTCTTAACAGAAATGGTTACAAGGCACATTTCAGAAATGCGTCAAGACAGATAATTCTTATAGATGATATGACAACAGAAAAGGTAATAGAATTTTCAAATGAACTTGCAGATTATATATATGAAAAGCAGAAACTGAATCTTAATATAGGGATTGCAGGGAAAAGTGATGATATGCATGAGGCATACATCCAGGCACATAGGGCGTGGAATGCAGCAGCAGCTGAACATGAAAAGATTATCTGCTATGAGGATATGAGTCTGGAACTGCTTGTTAACTGTATTCCTGCCAAAATTAAGCTTGAATATATTACCAAGCTTTTCAAGAATTCATCTGTTGATGAAGTAAAAGAATATATGTCACTCCTGAAGGCTTATTATAAAGAGCAGGGCTCTATTCAGGCGGTATCTGATAGTCTTTATATACATAAGAATACATTGCAGTACAGGATTGGCAAATTGAAGGAACTGACCGGATATGATGTCAGAAAACCATCCGAAAATCCGGCATTATATATGGCATATCTTATTATGCAGGATATAGAAATGGAAAAAAGTGAAACATATGCTTTGTTACATGAAACAAAATAATTTAAATAATTATGTTACGTGTAACATGTGAAAAGATTTGCTTCCGTGATATGATTGCACCATAGACAGTACGAGCTATTGTACAAATCGTATAAAAAATAACGAAAAGGGGTGTTTATTATGTCAGGAATAGCATTAATTATTGTCTTTATTTTAGCTATCATAGTCATGATAGTAGCAATTTCAAAGTTTAAGGTTCATCCTTTCCTTGCTATCATGGCTGTATCACTTATTCTTGCTATAATTGCAGGAATTCCATTTGTTGATACAGTCACGGCAGACGGAAAGAAGATTTCCGGAATTCCAACAGTAATCGGAGCAGGATTTTCGGGAACATTCAGCAGCATCGGTATTGTAATTATTCTTGGTGCACTTATCGGTTCAGTTCTCGAAAAGACAGGTGCAGCATTAAAGCTTGCCGATATGGTAATTAAAGTTGTTGGTAAGAAGAGACCTGAACTTGCTATTGAACTTATGGGATGGGTTGTTTCAATCCCTGTTTTCTGTGATAGCGGTTTTGTTATTTTGAATCCAATCAGAAAGGCTCTTGTAAAGAGAACAGCAGTATCAAGTGTAGCTATGACAGTTGCTTTGTCAGCAGGTCTTTATATTTCACATGTATTTATTCCACCAACACCTGGTCCGATTGCAGCAGCAAGTACACTTGGTGTAGGTGATAATCTTTTACTTGTAATGGGACTTGGTGTTGTATGTTCTATATTCCCTCTTATTGCAGGTCTTATTTATGCAAAGTTTATCGGCAAGAAAGTAAAGAGTGCAGACGAGACAGGCGATAATGCAGAAGCAGCAAAAACATATGAAGAACTTGTTGCAGAATATGGCAAACTTCCTAATGGATTTAATGCACTTGCTCCAATTCTTGTTCCAATTATACTTATGGCACTTGGCTCAATTTCATCTATGGCCGGCTGGACAGGAGCACTTGATATCGCCTGCCAGTTCTTAGGAAAGCCAATTATTGCCCTTGCAGTTGGTACAATATTTGCAGTAATCCAGCTTGCAACTGCTCATAAGATGAGTGATTTTTATAACATTACTAATGAGACATTAAAAACTGTTGGTCCTATTCTTTTTGTAACAGCAGCAGGTGGTGTTCTTGGTAAAGTTATTTCTTCAACATCAATGGTAAGCTACATAACACAGCATGCAGAAGTGCTTTCGGCAGTAGGTATATTCTTCCCGTTCATACTTGCAGCAATATTAAAGAGTGCACAGGGTTCATCAACAGTTGCTATTACAACAACAGCAGGTATACTTGCTCCGCTTCTTCCTGTACTCGGACTTGCAACACCTGTAAAGTCAGTACTTTGTGTAATGGCTATTGGTGCCGGTGCCATGACAGTATCACATGCTAACGATTCATATTTCTGGGTTGTTACTAACTTTGGTGATATGACACCTGAACAGGGATATAAGACGCAGACAGTATGTACATTAATCATGGGTATTGCATCTATGGTTGAGATATTCATACTTTCATTATTCTTATAATTAAAATGCTGTTAAAATGATATAAAATCAGGAGGATTTATATGGTTATTGGGTTTATCGGACTTGGAATAATGGGGAAACCAATGGCGAAGAATCTTTGTAAAGCAGGATATTCATTAATTGTTAATGACCATCATATAGAAAATATTAATGAACTTGAAAAATGTGGTGCAGAAAGCGGAACATTAGAATATATTGCGAAAAACAGTGATGTTGTTATTACAATGCTTCCAAACAGCCCACAGGTAAAAGAAGTAATTCTTGGTGAAAATGGTGTAGCCCGGTATATGAAATCAGGTACATGTTTTATAGATATGAGTTCAATAAATCCGGTTGACAGCAGATATATTGGAAAAATTTTGAAAGAGAAAGAAATTGAAATGCTTGATGCTCCCGTATCCGGTGGAGAACCAAAAGCCATAGATGGAACAGTTGCATTTATGGTTGGCGGAGATGAGAATACATTTGAAAAATATAAAGAAATACTTTTTAAAATGGGTTCATCTGTAACCAGATGCGGTGAGCTTGGAGCAGGAAATACAACTAAACTTGCTAATCAGATAATTGTAGCAGGTAATATACAGGCAGTGTCAGAAGCATTTATTCTGGCAAAAAAGGCCGGTGTTAATCCTGAGTGTGTCTTTGAGGCAATAAAAGGCGGACTTGCTGGTTCTACAGTAATGAATGCAAAAGTGCCTATGATGATTAATGATGATGTAAAGCCGGGATTCAGGGTTGATTTACACATCAAAGATTTGAATAATGCTTTGGAATGTGCACACAGTGTTGGTGCTGTTGTTCCAATGACATCACAGATTCAGGAGATAATGCAATATCTTCATAATAATGGAGACGGAAGCAGTGACCACAGTGCAATAATTCATTATTATGAGAAACTGGCAGATATCAAACTTTAATATTTGTATTTCGATAAAAACCAGAAAAGTCTGGTATATAATAGAAGATCAGACGGAAAGGGGAAACATATGAATTATGAATTAAAAAAGGTTGCAGATAATATAATAGATGCAGCAATAAAAGCTGTTCTGCCGGATAAAGCAGTAATAAGAGCACTTGAGAATAAAGAATTTCCCGGCAGGGTAATTCTTGTTTCAGTAGGAAAAGCAGCATGGCAGATGGCAAATGCTGCATCAGAATATTTGGGCGATAGAATAGATAAAGGTATTGTTATAACAAAATATGGACATGTCAAAGGTGAGATAGAAAATGTGACATGTTTTGAAGCAGGACATCCTGTGCCTGATGACAATTCCTTTAAGGCAACACAGAAAGTCCTTGATATGGTTTCTGATTTAAAAAGTAATGATACAGTTCTTTTTCTCCTTTCAGGAGGTGGAAGTGCATTGTTTGAAAAACCACAGATTTCAGGTGATGAGCTCTCAGACATAACTAACCAGCTTCTTTCCTGTGGTGCAGACATTGTGGAGATAAATACTATAAGAAAACGTTTATCTATGGTAAAAGGCGGAAGATTTGCAAAAATATGCGAACCGGCACATGTATATTCAATTGTGCTTTCAGACATACTTGGAGATCCTCTTGATATGATTGCTTCCGGACCGGCGTGTCCTGATTCTACTACATGTGAGGATGCAAAAAAAATTGTAAATAAATATAACCTGAAGCTTTCACCGGATGCTGAAAAGCTTATGGAGGTTGAAACACCAAAAAAACTGGATAATGTTACGACATTGATTAATGGTAGTGTAAGAGAACTTTGCAATGCAGCGGCAAAAGAATGTGAAAAACATGGTTTTGAGTCAGTAATTCTTACAGACCAGCTTTGCTGTCAGGCGAAGGAAGCAGGAAGTTTTCTTGCCTCTATAGCAAAAACACATTGCCATGGTAATAAAAAGACAGCCTATATTGCCGGTGGTGAGACAGTTGTTAATCTAACCGGACATGGCAAAGGCGGAAGAAATCAGGAGATTGCACTGTCAGCAGCCAGTGGAATTGAGGGTATTAAAAATGCTGCCATATTCAGTATCGGAAGCGACGGAACTGATGGTCCGACAGATGCCGCTGGAGGATATGCTGATGCTGATACTGCGGGAGAACTCAGAAAGAAAGGCATTAATATATTTGATGTTCTCAGACAAAATGATGCATATAATGCGTTAAAAGAAACAGGCGGACTTATTATAACTGGTCCGACCGGAACAAATGTTAATGATGTTGCTGTGCTTCTTATTGATTGCGATTGATAGTTAATAAGAAGAAGCCGGTAATATTCATATAAAAGTACCTTCCATCCTATTTGCAGGACTGCCACACTAAGTGATTGGTTTGGCAGTCCTTTTTTATTTACGCGTGTAACGAGCCAAAGTCCGTGCTTGCACGAGACCTTGGCGAGTGCCGCGATAACTTGAGAAACCCGCGGAGCGTGTTTCTCATAGTTTATTAGGACCGAAGTATATAATTGAATTTAATATGTGTAAAAATGCCAACATGATTTGCTTTTAAAAAATTATCGGGATATAATTAAATAAAATTAACGTGAATATAAATATTGATTTATAGAGGAGGTACAATTTTATGGTGAAAAATTTTGGACAGTTATCATCAGGGGAAACAGCACATCTTTACAGTTTAATGACAGATATGTTAAGGATTTGTGTCACTGATTTTGGCGGAACACTTGTGAGTGTGGAAGTTAAGGATAAATCAGGCGAATTTGTTGACATAACGCTTGGTTATGATGATGTTGCAGGTTATGAAAATGACAATGACTGTTTTGGGTTTAATATCGGAAGAAATGCAAACAGAATTTCCAATGCACAATTTACCTTAAATAATATTAAATATGTACTTGCAAAAAATGATGGGGAAAATAATCTGCATAGCGGACCACATCTTTTTTCAAAAAGAATGTGGCATGTAACAGAATACAGGGACGATTCAATTATATTTGAAATTGAGAGCCTGCATCTTGACCAGGGATTTCCCGGAAATGCAAAGTTTTATATTATATACAGAATAACAGGCAGTAATTCATTTGAGATTGAGTATAATGCGGTTTCTGATATGGATACAGTAATTAATATGACAAATCACAGTTATTTTAATCTTAATGGAGAGGGAAGTGGAAGTATTGTTAATCATAAGACCGTTATACATGCAGTTTCTTTTACACCATTAAAAGCCGGTGCAATTCCTACAGGAGAAGTTCGTGCAGTTGATAAAACACCTATGGATTTTAGAAAAATAAAAAGAATAGGTAATGATATTAATTCAGAATATGAGCAGATTAAGATTGCGGGAGGTTACGACCATAACTGGGTGATTGACCACCCTGATTCACAGAATCTGGCTGAATGTGTGGAAGTTTACGGAGACAAAACCGGTATTGCTATGAAGATAAGCTCGGATTATCCGGGAATTCAGATGTATACAGGCAATTATATTGGAAATGTAAAAGGAAAACACGGACATATATATGCACCCCGTGATGGGGTATGTTTTGAGCCGCAGTATTTTCCGGATGCAGTCAACAGACCAGAGTTTGAAAGTTCTGTATGTAAGGCGGGTCAGAAATTTGATAAAAAAATAAAGTATGTTTTTTTTAATGATAAATATTGCTAATATTTGTATTTTGAATTATATTGTTCATTGAAAGATTTATTAATAAATGGAGGATTTATGAAAAAAATTAGCGAACTTATGCCGGAGGCGTATGATTTTAATGGAAAGCTTCCATTAAAGCAGGCAATACCACTTGGACTTCAGCATGTTATGGCGATGTTTGTTGGTAATCTTACACCGCTTCTTATTATAACCGGTGCATGCGGGATTGGTGCAGGAAGTGAATATGCATCTGTTCAGGTTGCACTTTTACAGAATGCGATGATTATAGCCGGTATTGTAACACTTATTCAGTTATTTGCAATTGGACCAATAGGTGGAAAAGTACCTATTATTATGGGTACAAGTTCCGGATTTATAGGAGTATTCAGCAGTGTAACTAAAATTATGGGCGGTGGAGTATTAGCTTATGGAGCACTGATGGGGGCATCTATTATAGGAGGCTTGTTTGAGACTGTACTTGGAGCATTTATTAAACCTTTGAGAAGATTTTTTCCATCAGTAGTTACAGGAACTGTAGTTTTATCTATAGGTTTGTCACTTATATCAGTTGGTATTAATTCTTTTGGAGGTGGAAATTCAGCTAAAGATTTTGGCTCTTTGGAAAATCTTTTTCTGGCTTTTGTTGTCCTTGTAGTGATATTGTTTTTTAAACATTGGACGAAAGGATATATTAGTTCATCAGCTATACTTATTGGAATTATAGTTGGTTATATTGTTGCATTTATTATGGGATTAGTTCTTCCACATACAGCAGTTTCTGCTGATGGAGTAGAATATACAAAGTCATGGGTGCTTAACTGGAACAAAGTTGCAGAGGCAAAATGGATTGCAATTCCGAAGTTTATGCCGATAAAACCTGTATTTGACCTGAGAGCAATTTTGCCGGTGCTTGTTATGTTTGTTGTTACAGCGGTAGAAACAGTTGGTGATATTTCGGGTGTTATGGAAGGTGGAATGCAAAGAGAAGCAACAGACAAGGAACTTTCAGGCGGTGTTATGTGTGATGGTATCGGTTCAACACTGGCAGCATTGTTTGGCGTTCTTCCTAATACATCATTTAGCCAGAATGTTGGTCTTGTTGCAATGACAAAGGTTGTTAACAGAATAGCACTTGCTTCAGGAGCTGTTTTTCTTATACTCTGTGGACTTATTCCAAAACTTGGTGCATTAATTTCAATTATGCCTCAGTCTGTACTTGGAGGTGCTGCCGTTATGATGTTCTCATCAATTATAGTAAGCGGTATTCAGCTTATAACTAAAGAACCTCTAAATGCAAGAAGACTTTCTATAGTTTCAGTTGCACTTGGAGTAGGTTATGGTATGGGAGTCAGTCCGGCAATTCTTTCACATACACCACAGGCAGTTCAGCTTATATTTGGTGAATCTGGTATTGTTCCGGCAGCATTTGTTGCAATAATACTTAATGTGATATTGCCGAAAGACGAATAATATCATCAGGTGTGTCAATATCATATAATTCATATTTATCCTGTGCAGGAACAGCAATGACCTGTGCAGGATATTTTTTAATAAGAAATCCGCCACCTTTGTGTTCTGGGAGATTTAAAAGTTCGTTAAAATAATGAGATGGAAATATACATGGAGAGCCGGCATTTCCGTTAAAACTAAGTCTGCATATTTTATCATTATGATAAACAAATAAAAGACAAAGAAGTTGTAGGCTTGTTCTTTTTATTAATGGTTGATCTGCTGGCAGAAATAAAATTCCATCAGAATATGAATTATTAATAATATGTGTCACGCCGATACGTATCATGTCATTTCTGTATGGCATATCATGTTTTATAAAATGTATATTTTCATGTCTGCATATATCGGCTACATCGTTGTGGCGTGTCACAACAATACGGTCTTTAAAATTTACAAAGCGGCTTTCTGATATAGCATTTTCAATAAGCGTTTTTCCATTAAAGTCAGCAGTCAGCTTATTATGACCAAATCTTTTTGACATGCCTGAGGCCATGATAATGCATGAGAGGTTATTGAATATAGTGTCTATATCTATAAGAAGTACATCTTTTCGTGAACGTATTTTGTCAAGAAAAGATGTTGACTGTTTCCTTATTACAGCTAATACATGTGAACTGTTCAGAAGTTCAAATATAGAAGTCTGGAATTGAATGCAGGAACTTTCAAGATATCCGAGTTCATCAATAACAAAAAATCTATTATTTGAATTGTCAATGTGTGAACGGATAGCCGGTATGGCACATTTAAGAAAACCTTCTTGTACGGCTTTCATGTTATTGCCTTTTGATAAAGAATCAGGGTTTGCGGTTAGTGGAGTGCCTATTGTATATTCACGTGCATTTTCAATAAGATTAGATTTTATAACTACTTCAGGTTTCATGGTTTTGTAACTTCGCAAAAAGTCAAAATTTTCATTTAAAAGTACGCATAAATTATTTAAAAGAGTTGATTTGCCACTGCCCTTGCAACCTGTAATAAAAAGATGTTTCTTGCCGGTTATATTGTAAAAATTAAGGACCGCTGAAGCATCCATATAAAAATTATTCATAATAATCCCATCCTTTATAATGAAAGAACTGTTTTGTGTAATCTACCGTTAGCATCGGCACATTCAACTACATTAATATTACTGTATAAAAATGACATTTTTTCATTGATTTCTGTAATATCTGCTGTATGGACATCAATATCAGATATGATTTTTCCGTTTTTCATAAGAAATATTACATCGCTGTATTCAAGTGCCAGTTCAGGACTGTGGATACACATTATTACACATTTATTATTTTTTGAAATACGAGTTATATGCTTCATAAGCATATGTCGATTTGCAAAATCAAGAGCACTGTCGGGTTCATCAAGAAGCAGAAGAGGAGTATCTTCTATAAGCGTTCTTGCAAGTATGCATAACTGTTTCTGCCCTTCACTTAAAGTTAAAAAATCAGTGTTGTATAAACCGGCAAGCCCTACAGAATCGATAGCTTTATCAACCTGCTGTCTCATATTACTGCTGTATGATTCAAATATCCGAAGATGTGGATTAAATCCTAAAAGACATACTTCTCTTACTGTCATACTTATATTTATTCCGGTTTTCTGCGGTATATAGCTTATTAACCGGGCTCTTTTTTTTACTGACATTTTTTCCAGTGTTTTTCCGTTAAGTCTGCATATGCCATTGTGACCGGTAAGATTCATAACAGCTTTCATAAGGGAAGTTTTGCCACATCCATTATTTCCGATAATAGCATAAATATGTCCGGAATGTGCATTAAAGCTTACATTTTCAACAGCACATTTATGACCATAGTATACAGATACATCTGATATATCAAGTGTTGGAACGATTAAATCAGGCATTACAAATCCTCCTTTTTGTTTGATTTTATAAGAAGAATTATAAGCAGTGGTGCCCCAATAACAGATGTAAATATACTTACAGGAAGTTCGGATGATGATAAACTTCTTGCAAAAATATCTGAAATAGTCATTATAATAGTGCCGGCAAAACCGCTTGAAATGTATGTGAAACGGTCATTTCTTCTAGTGAGCAGTCTGGCAATATGTGGGGCTATAAGACCGATAAAACTTATGAGACCGGTTACACATATTATTGATGAAACTATTAACGTCGCTGTAATCAGTATAATGAATCTGAATATTGTGACATTTACACCTAAAGAAGCTGCTTCATCTTCATTGATAGATAGTATTAGAATTTGTCTGTATAGTAAAAGTATAATAAAGAAACCAATAAATGTTATAAAAAAGGGAATAGCAATACTGTCGATGGATATACCATTGAGACTTCCCATAATCCAGTATTCTATGGATGCAAGCTGTTTTTCAGGGTCAGCAGCAAGTTTTAAAAACATAAGAATTGTCTGTGCAACAGAGTGGATTGCAATACCTGTAAGTATTATGGTGTATCTGTTTTTTCCCGGAACTGCATATGCTGTAAGAAGTGTAATCGAAAGTGCAATTAGACCTCCTGCAAATGCACATATTGAAATAAATGGTGCTGAAGCTGAAACTGCAACGATAGCAAATGCTGCACCGGCACTTGCCCCGGATGAAACACCTGCAATATCAGGCGATGCAAGAGGATTTTTAAATACCAGCTGGTAAACATAACCGGCAATTGAGAGACCAAATCCACCAATAATTCCCATAAGTACACGTGGTAAGCGGAGACGGAAAAACACCATAAGCATCATTTTATCGCCGTCCAGTAATCCTTTTATTGTAAGTGGATATTGTCCTGTAAAAACTGACCATATGGATACTGCAATAAGAAGCAGTATCCATATAACAGATAAAAATATAATTTTGTTTTTGTAGTTAGTGATTTTTAACATAAATCATTCCCGTATTATTTTGAAGGTGTAAATCCATAGAAATTTTTATAAAATTCTGTTACGCATGATTCGTAGAAATCTTTTGTTATTTTATCAGGATGAAGGATATGTGCAATATAAATACTGCCGAGAAAACTTCCTGGTACCGGAGAGTCCCATGCTTCAGTATCATTTGGAAGCTTTACAACATTTTTATTTTTAATTGCTGTGCAGTTTGCAAGATTGGCATCATTTAATACATCGTCAACAGAGTATGATGCATCAGCAGCTATAATAATATATTCAGGATTCCATGTAAGAATCTGTTCGTAAGAAACATTTGCCCAATAAGTATCTGTAAGTTCAGATGCAACATTTTTCCCGCCGGCATTTGTAAGAAGCGTATCCTGATACATATGACTGCCTGCTGTTGACAGAACAGAGCTGTTACCGGCAAGATATACAGATGGGGCTTTTTCATCTGCAACATCGTTTTTTGTACTTGTTAAAAATGTATCTATTGAATTATTAAGAGCAGTAGCTCTTCCATATGTATTAGTTATTGTTCCTGCTAAAGTTATGCATTCCTTTAAAAGCGACTGATCTTCAGGATTTACAACAACTGCTTTTATACCAAGTGCATCAAGTGTATCGGCAGCTTTTTTTAATTTTATCGGAAGAAATACTACATCAGGAGCAGCTGCAACGCATGCTTCTGTATTAAATTCTTTTGCAGTTCCCATATTAGGCAGATTTACTGCTGAAGGAGCAGCAAGTTTATATATATTTCGTGTGTTTGCTTTTGCTTCAATACCAACGAGCTTATCTGTTAATCCCAGTGCGATAAGAAGACTTGTTGAAATATAGTATGAAGAAGCAATTTTTTCAGGAGCTTTATCAAATGTTACAGTTCTTCCAGCCTGGTCAGTAACAGTGAGTGGGTAACTTACGCCGATTTCGTTGAAATCAGACATGATTTCAAAAGCAGATGTAGTGTTTTCTGTTGTGTTTTTATTATTGCTGTCAGAATGTGAAGAGTTGCACGCAGTGACAGAGATGAGCATAATCATCGATAATGCGACAGCTGATATTTTTTTGAAAAATTTCATTATCAAAATCCTTTCATTAATTTAATTTAGCAAATAGAGTTTATCAGATTGACAATATTTTTACAAGCCGTTATATTTATAGCAGTTAGATGCAGAGTTTTGCAAAATTAAAAGATTGGAGTTTTTATGCTTAATATACAGAATTATATTAAAGTTGAAAGTCTTGATGAAGCTTATGAGCTTAACCAGAAAAAGAATAACAAAATTATTGGCGGTATGATGTGGATGCGTATGGGCGATAGCAGAATAAATACAGCAATTGATTTGTCAGGACTTGGACTTGATAAAATTGAAGAAAATGATGATGAATTTAGAATTGGATGTATGGTAACATTAAGACAGTTGGAAGTTCATGATGGATTTAATCAATATACCGGTGGGTGTGTAAAAGAAGCTTTAAGACATATTGTCGGGGTTCAGTTCAGGAATCTTGCGACAGTTGGGGGAAGTGTATTTGGAAGATATGGTTTCTCTGATGTGCTTACACTTCTGATTGGACTAGATTCTTATGTTGAATTATATAAGGAAGGTATTGTCAGGCTTGAAGACTATGCTGGTCGAAGCTATGACAATGATATTATTGTAAATATTATTGTAAAGAAAAGACCGGTGCATATGTTTTATGAAGCGGTGAGAATTACTGAAACTGATCTGCCTGTATTGACATGTGCAGGAGTAAAGTTTGCAGATACAGGTTTATGCAATATTTGTATAGGTGCACGACCTGGGAAGGCTGTTATTGTTAAAGATACTTATGACATACTTTCATCTGGAATTAGTGAAGAATCAATAGAAAAATTTGCTGATTTTGTTGAAAAAAATCTGCCAACACAGGGAAATATGCGTGGAAGTGCCGGTTATAGAAGCCATCTCGCAGGTGTTCTTACAAAAAGAGCTTTAATAAATATTAATAAATAATTGAGATTCAGATGGGAGAATATATGTTAGTTAACATTAAATTAAATGGAAAATCTGTCGTGTCTGATATAGCCGCTGATATGACACTTTATGATTTTGTGAGAAAACACGGATGCTATAGTGTAAAATGCGGCTGTGAAACTTCTAATTGTGGTCTGTGCACAGTGTTTCTTGATGAAAAGCCTGTTCTTTCATGTTCAGTTCTTGCTGTAAGAGCGGATAAGTGCAGTGTAACAACGCTTGAAGGTATTCAGGAAGAGGCTTCTGAATTTGTAACTTTTATAGCAGACCAGGGAGCTGAACAGTGTGGTTTTTGCAATCCGGGATTTGTTATGAATGCAATTGCACTTTTCAGAGAAAATCCATATCCGGACGAAAATGAAATTAGAGAATTTCTGTCAGGAAATCTCTGCAGGTGTTCAGGTTACGAAGGGCAGCTCAGAGGAATTCTTAATTATATTAAAGCTAAAAAAGAAAAGGAGTTACAGTAATGAAAGCAGTTAATAAAGCTATACGAAAAAAAGATGCGATGCAGCTTCTGCTTGGAAAGCCTGTGTATACAGATGATATTGCACCAGATGACTGTCTTATTGTGAAGTTGTTGCGTTCTCCTTATGCTAATGCTGTCATTAAGGATATTAATGCGGATATAGCAATGAAAGTACCAGGAATAGAGGCAGTTTTTACATATAAAGATATTGACCAGAATATGAAACGTTTTACATGTGCCGGACAGACATATCCTGAGCCAAGTCCGTATGACAGGCTCATACTTGACAGACATGTAAGATTTATAGGGGATCCTGTTGCTATTGTTGCCGGAGTTGATGAAAAGTGTGTTGATAAGGCAATGAAGCTTATAAAAGTAGAATATGAAGTACTTGAACCTGTACTTGATTTTACTAAAGCGAAAGATAATAAAATTCTCGTTCATCCTGAAGATACCTGGGAATCACTTTGTCCTGTCGGAGCTGACAACAAAAGAAATCTTTGTGCACATGATGAGAGTGGTAATGGAGATATAGATAAAGTCCTGAATGAGTGTGATGTTGTTATTGACAGAACATACCATACAAAAGCATGCCAGCAGAGTATGATGGAGACTTTCAGGACGTTTTGCACAATAGATACATATGGCAGGCTTCATGTTGTAAGCTCAACACAGATTGTATTCCACTGCAGAAGAATCATATCTCACGCACTTGGAATTTCGCCATCAATGATAAGGGTTACAAAGCCTAGGATTGGTGGTGGCTTTGGAGCAAAACAGACGTCTGTTTCAGAGATATATCCTGCATTTGTAACTTGGATGACAAAAAAGCCTTCAAAGATTATTTTTTCGAGAAAAGAATCATTGTCAGCATCATCACCAAGACATGAAATGCAGATGCATGTAAGACTTGGTGCAACAAAAGATGGCATAGTAAAAGGGATAGATTTGTATACATTGTCAAATACTGGGGCATATGGTGAGCATGGACCAACTACAGTCGGACTTTCAGGGCATAAATCAATTCCACTTTATGGAAAGGCGGAAGCATTCCGTTTTGTAAGTGATGTTGTATATACTAATGTTATGTCAGCTGGTGCATATAGAGGGTATGGTGCAACGCAGGGACTTTTTGCTGTAGAATCTGCAGTAAATGAACTGGCAGATATTCTTCATATGGATCCATTTGAAATAAGATTTAAGAATATAGTAAAAGAGGGGGATGTAATGCCAGCTTATTATGGACAGGTAAATACAAGCTGTGCATTGGACAAATGTCTTTTAAAAGTTAAAGAAATGATAAAGTGGGATGAAAAATACCCTATGCGTAAAATTTCCGATACAAAAGCCCGTTATGTTGGAATGGGAATGGCAATGCAGGGTTCTGGTATTTCCGGCGTAGATGTAGGAAGTGCAACTTTAAAGCTGAATGATGAAGGCGTCTATACAATGAACATAGGTGCAGCTGATATGGGTACAGGTTGTGATACCATACTTGCACAGATTGCAGCAGAAGTTCTTGAATGTAATACTGATGATATAAGCGTATTTGGTGCAGATACTGATATTTCACCTTATGATTCCGGTTCATATGCATCAAGTACAACTTATATAACCGGTAAGGCTGTTGAAAAATGTGCATTAGAATTACGTGACAGAATTGAAACGCTCGGTGCAAAAATACTTGGATGCAATAAATGTGATGTTAAATTCGATGGCAGCAAAGTGATATGTGAATCAGGCAATAATAAAGATAAGAGTGTAACACTTGCAGATATTGCCACAGCATCAATGTGTGGAAATGATATATCACTTTCTGTTACTAATACTCATTCATCACCAATCTCGCCGCCACCATTTATGGTTGGTGCAGCGGAAGTTGAAGTTGATCTGCTTACAGGTGAGAGCCATATTGTTGAATATGATGCATGTGTAGATTGTGGAACTCCGGTCAATCCAAATCTTGCAAGAGTACAGGCAGAAGGTGGCATTTTGCAGGGAATTGGAATGGCAATGTCAGAAAATATCACATATTCAGATAAAGGAAAACTATATGAAAACTCTTTCTTACAATATAAAATACCATCTAGAATGGATATTGGACATATTAATGTTGAGTTTGAGAGCAGTTATGAAAACGCAGGTCCATTTGGTGCAAAATCGATAGGCGAAGTAGTAATTAATACACCGCTTCCTGCAATTACAGATGCGTTAAGCCATGCAGCAGGGAAACGTTTTTATGAACTGCCTATAACTCCTGAGCAGATTGCAATGTCTAATTCATTGTAAGCATTTTTTTATAACTGCTTGGCGACATTCCCATATTTTTCTTAAAGACATCACCGAAAAAGTTGCTGCTGTTGTAACCACACAGCACAGCGATTTCTGTGATGTTTTTTTCTGAAGAAATAAGCAGGGATTTGGCAGCTTCAATCCTTGTTTTTGTCAGATATTCCTTAAATGTCATGTTTGTGAATGCTTTTATTTTCTTTGACAGTCCTGATTCACTGAGTCCGAATTTCTTTGCAAGTCCAGGAAGGGTCAGGTCATTTCCGTAATTGTCATCTATATAATGAAGAATCTCGCCGGTAGTGATATTTGACAGGTCAGTTTTCTTAATGATTTCATCATTGTATCGGTGGCATCTTATAATGTAAATAATCATTTCAAAAAAATAAGCCTTTGTGAGAGGGGCAGAAAGATTATCAATATTATACTTTTCAAACTGGATTTTTTCAAATAATGAAGAAAGATTAGAAAAACTCTTTCTTGACAACTTTATATAGCGGTTTATGAAAAGATTGTCGATTTCTTCCTTAAAATTATCGTCAAAATACCAATTGAGCTGTTCTGTTGATATGTATAGGACTGTTCTTTTTACATCCACTGTATCATAATATACAAATGTATGCTCTTTAAAAGCAGGAATAAACAGAACACTTCCGTCTTCAAGGGTATATTTTTCATTTTCTATATAAACATGGCATTTACCTGACTGCAAAAAGTATATTTCATTAAACTGATGTGAATGTGAAAAAGGAGGCAATCCTTCAACATGTCGGGTTCTATGGTCAATTACAAAGTCTTTACTGATTTTTTCTAACATATATATAATCCTCACTTTTTAATCTTTAGAATTTTTAATCAGGACTTATAACGGTACTTTTTATAAAAGTCCTTATTTCATGTAAATTATAATTTGTTTTGCAGATAATTGGTAGTATGTTTTTGGTAACAAATTTATAATGAAGTCATAAAATATTCACAAAAACTCATAAGGAGGCAGTAAAAAATGCGAAAAGTTACTAAGTCATTGGTTACGCTTGGATTATGCACAACAATGCTGGCGGGAGCGTTTATTAGTGTTCCTACAGCTGGTGCACTTTCAGGTCTTTCCAAAGTTGATACTGTATATGCAGCAGACGGTGAACAGGTTGAATTAGGAGATCTTGTTTTGCGATTTCTTGCCATAGGAGAGTACGAGCCTAACCGTTATACAAAAAAGGATGGCAATAAGTGGGGACCAGAGGAGATTGAAAAAGGACTTCTTATCAAGGCTGATATGGTTCTCGGAGAAGGCAATGCCGAGGGAATGATGGCACCTATGAAGTGTTCGCTCGAAGATATTACAGGTCATGTTGATGCAGATGTTTCCACTGGAAATATTGTTATTACATATAACGGACTTACACTTACAATGAAAGCAGGCAGTACAACTGCTGAGCTTAAAAACGGAACAGATACGAAGACACTTAATATGAGAAGCGAAGTTGCTCCTTATTTTAAAAAGATTGATGGAGAGAAAAATGCAGACGGAAGCGATTACTACGCATGCTATCTTCCTGTAAAATTTACTGCTGAAGCACTTGGTGGCAATGTTGTATGGAATGATGCAATGCACAGGCTTGAAATGGCATTTGCTTTTTACGCATCGGATGCAGCAGCATCTCCTGTAGTTAATTCAAAATCTGATTACACAACAAAGAAGATGGAGTCTAATTCTAATACATACAGCAAGATGAAAGCAAGACTTGATGCTACAAAGCTTACTTCTGAGCAGGTTAAGACCAATGTTGCCAATATGATTAAGGCAGGTCTTAATGTTGTAGACCCTGTATATCAGAATGATGACGGTGGATGGGCAAAGACAAATACAGAATATGATTTGCTTGAAGATTCATTTGCAAGATTGTATACAAAGGGATATTCGACAGTTGATAATGGTGCAACACATGGACATATGAAATTCTTATCAAGAATTATACGTCTTTCAAAAGAAAATCCTACATTATTTGCGGGATATTCGACAGAGCTTTCAACTATTGAAAAAGGTTTCTGGAAAGCTGCAAAATATATGTGTGACGCACAGAATGATAACGGAGGATGGCCACAGTATTATCCTTATGGTGTAGGATATTTCAAGAATATCACATTTAATGATAATGCGATGCCTGACCTCATGGAATCAATATATGCACTTTCAAATGACAGCGGTCTTACAGACAGTGAACTGTGTGAAGATTACGCATGGGCAAGAGAAGAGATTAAGAACCAGACAAATCCTTATGTTCTTGAACTTGGTATCAAGCACGATGCATTGAAGTCAGTATGGGATAAAGGTCTTGATTTTGTAATCAGGGCACAGGTTGTAATCGACGGAACTAAGACAGGATGGGCACAGCAGTATGAACCTGATGCGGTTGATCCGGTTCCTGCGGGCGGACGAGCATTTGAGCTTCCTTCAGTATCTCCTGACGAGAGCCTTACAATGGTAAAAGTTCTTGCAAATATTGTAAATCCAAGTGATGCGGTAAAAGAGGCAATCACAAGTTATGTAAACTGGATTAATTCGGTAGGTATTACAGGTTATGGTGTATACAACATTTCCGACAGAACAAGAGAACTCGGTACAGACAGACTTTTCTTAAAAGACGGAAGTAAAACAAAGCAGTTCGGACGATTCTATGGACTTGATACAACTGGTAAATATTACGGTTTCACTGAAGAACAGATGAAAGATAAACTTACAAGCAATAAGTTCTACGAGATATTCGCAGGAAGAGATTCAGTGGCACAGCTTAGCATGAATTATGGCATGAGTGAGAGAAGAATCGGTTATTCATATGTAAGAACTGGTGCTGATACAAAAGCAAAGACCGTATATGATGCTTGGAAAAAGGCACTTGGCGAGTAATTGGTGCATTTAATATGTGATTAGTATTTACATAAATGGAGGCTAAAATGAAACGAAATATAAAAAAGACTATAAAAAAAGCGGTTGTCGCAGTTGCCGCTGCGTCTATGCTTACGGTTCTTACAGCACCGCTTGCTGTTATGCCTGTAAGTGCCGCAACTGTAACAAGAGGAAGCTATGATTTCTCAAACATGGTTGTAAGAAGAGTATGGTTTAATACAGATGATCCTGTATTTTTAATTGATGATTATCAGAGAGTATGGCTTGATTCCAATGTCAATGTTCTTGCGACAGGTAATGCCACAGATCCAAAACCGGATACAAGCAGTCTTATGGCACCGATGAAAAATATGTTTGCTTATATCGGAGCCGATTATAAAGAGGACGGCGATAAAATTACAGTAAGCATGAACAATACAACTGTAAAATTAACAATCGGTTCAGCCGATGTTGAAATTAACGGAAATGTTAAAACAGGTGCATTAACAGATGAGCAGAAACCTGTAAAAGTTAATGCAAAAGATACATATGCTGATATGAATACATATTTAACAGAAGATTATAATGTTGTATATCTTCCTGTAGCTTATGTACTTAATATATTCGGTGCTGATATGTATAAAGACACAAAGATGGCAAACAGCTTTTATGCAGCAGTTCCTGTTATGAAAACAGATGTCGTACCTTCATATGAGACATCTTCAAAGGATTACGGAATACGTTATGATGCATTGCTTGCAGGTACGGCATCACTTGATACGACAGCAGCAGACACAATCGTAGCTTTGCAGAATGAAGACGGCGGATTTGCTGTACTTCCTGATAATTTTGAAATGGCACAGACAGGAGCGTCTCTCGGAAGCCTTAAAGGTGCTTCAAGCATTGAAAACGGTGCAACTACAGCGGAGTTAAAATATCTTGCAAAGTATATTACGGAAAATAAGCCTGAAGATTCAAAATATCAGGACGCATTTATAAAAGGTATTAAATTCCTTCTTTCAACACAGCTTGATAACGGCGGATGGACAATGCAGCCAAACGGCGGAAGCGGATTTAACGGAAATATTGAAGTCGGAAATAGTGCAATGACAGAAGTTCTCACACTTTTAAGCGACATTGCCGTATTAAATAATCAGAATTATGTATTTGCAAGAAAAGCAATGAATGTTGACGCAATTAAGTCAGCTGTAGAAAAAGGAAATGATTTTATCGTTGCTTCACAAATAAGCAATAATAACAAAAAAGCGGGCTGGGCATCACAGTATGACAAAGCTGGCAAAGTCACAATGGGACGTACATATGAAAGAGCGTCTGTAAGTTCATACACAACAAAAGCCGTGGTTGATTATCTTATGACAATCCATAATCCGTCACAGGCAGTAAAGGATGCCGTAGAGAGTGCTTACAGCTGGCTTAAAGATGTTAAGATTGCCGATAAAGAGCAGGAAGTTGTAAAAGATACATCTATGAACAACGGATTTGATGTATATTTTGTAGATGGAAACGGAACATGGGCATCAAACTATGTTTATGATGAAGCAAATGATTCATATCGTCCGTTATATTCAGATGTTGACCCGGCAAGAGCAGATCAGAAATATGTAAATGTATATGATTTGTTCAATCTTGACGGTAATCAGGTTGGCCAGTCAAAAATTAACAATAAAGATTTAATTCTTTATTCAACACGTACAACAATTTCTTACTATGATAACAATCTTTGTGATGAACTTATCGCAACAGGATATGACACATGGAAGAGTTACCTTGCTAACGGATTCCCTGAAATTCCTACAGACCCTGCCGATACACCTGACAACGGCGGTACAGACCAGGGCGGTGACAATTCAAACACAGGTGATACAGGAAACGGCGGCAGTGCTGATACAGCAGGCAATCAGACAAATACAGGTGATACAACACCATTTGGTTTATATGCCGCACTTCTTGCAATATCAGGCGGACTTGCAGGAGCTTGTGTTTATGGAATTAAAAAAACAGGAAAAAACGGACTTGTAAGAAAGTAAGATAAATTCATATAAATAATTCTTTCCTAATTTTACTTTATTTAAGAAAAATCCGGCAGAGGGCTGTATGGCTTGTCTGTCGGATTTTTTTCCTGATGCGGTCGTTTTAGTTAATGAGTATATGGACATTTTGAAAATCGGTGTTATAATAGGCGTGCGAAAAATGTGAAGAAAAACAGATATAAGTTAGGAGAAATAAGTGAAAAAGAATAAATATGAAATTGATATGTGTAACGGAACGATAATGGATAAGCTGATTTCGTTTGCCCTGCCGTTAATGCTGTCGGGCATGTTACAGCTCATGTTTAATGCGGTTGATATTATAGTTGTGGGACGATTTAGCGGAAGCCGGGCGTTGGCTGCGGTTGGTTCAACGACGGCACTTATTAACGTATTCACGAATCTTTTTATAGGAATTTCACTTGGGGCAAATGTTCTTGCTGCAAGATTTTATGCGGCGGGAAAAGAAAAAGAGATGTCAGATACGGTTCATACGGCAATAACCATTGCAATTATAAGCGGATTAATCATGGCTTTTGTAGGACTTATATTTTCAAAAGGGGCATTGGAACTTATGGATACTCCTGAAGATGTAATAGGTCAGGCAGCATTGTATATGAGAATATATTTTATCGGCATGCCGTTTTTCATGCTTTATAACTATGGTGCGGCTGTGCTTAGAGCCGTTGGCGATACAAAAAGACCGCTTATGTTTCTTATTGTATCGGGATGTATTAATGCGGTGCTAAACCTTATTCTTGTAATAGGTTTCAGTCTGTCCGTGGTCGGTGTTGCTGTGGCAACCGTGATATCACAGATGATTTCATGTATTCTTGTATTGTGTTGCCTTTATAAATCAGAGGGAAGCTATCAGCTTAGATTTTCAAAATTAAAAATAAACAAAAAGTATATGATTCAGATATTTCAAGTAGGAGTTCCTGCGGGAATACAGAGTACGGTAATTAATTTCTCAAATGTACTGTTGCAGTCATCAGTTAATTCGTTCGGTTCTGTTGCGATGGCGGGATATACGGCGGCGAACAATATTCTGGGTTTCCTTTATCAGTCAATCAATTCAGTCACACAGGCATGTATGAGCTTTACGAGCCAGAATTACGGTGTCGGTAAATACAAAAGAATGGACAGGGTTCTTGCTGACTGCATGATTCTCACCGTGGCGGTATCGCTTATAATCGGTTGTAGTGCATATTTTTTTGGAAATTATATATTAAGAATTTATACGTCTGATGCCGAGGTTATAAAATGTGGGCTTGAAATATTGTCAATAACTACAGTTCCGTATTTTCTGTGCGGAATAATGGATTTGTTTCCTGGAGCATTGCGAGGCATGGGCTATTCGGCCGTACCGATGATTTTGTCTGTAATCGGAACAGTCGGAATGAGGGTTTTATGGATATATGTGGTATTTCCGTTAAACCGTTCGCTGTATGTGCTGTTTATTTCATATCCGGCGTCATGGGGGATTACGATAGTCATGCAGGTTATATGTTACATATTTGTGAGAAAGAAAGTGCATGGGAAAATAAAAAATATATATGCTTGATAAAACAAAAAAATAATTGTATAATTTAAACAGCAAAAATATAATTCTATAATTAAAGGAGGTTTTATGGGAAGAAAGACACGCGTAGGGATTATTGCGGCAGGAATAATAGTATTGGCATCGACAGTTGTCGGTACATCGTATTATTTTGTAAGTTCGCATTATGCAAATCGTCAAAAAGCTGACAGTACAGAATCGGGGCAGGTTTATGGTCAGAATGACGAACGATTTAACGATACATATACAGAAAATGAAAGTGTTAAATCTTCATCAGACGATTATGCGGTGAAGAAGAGTACAAAGCTTCCGTAAAAAAGTAACTGCAAATGCGGTTTTATCAACACATTTTGTCCTATATGTCTAAAAATATATTAAAAGGTGAGCCTTCCTAGGGGCTCACCTTTTTGTGCAATATTTCTGTTATGACGTTGACCGAAGCAGAATTTGCAAATTACGGTTTGCATGGTGGCATACACGCCTGCAATATTAATTAAACAGCTCTTTTACCATATCCGCATTGTATACAACTTCCGTTTTGTGTTCTACTTCGATTAAGTAAAGTGCATGTGCGGCGATGTGCTCTGCAGCCTGTTCGAGATCACGGATACCTGTTGTGTCTTTGAATATGTCAAGCACAGTATCAAGTGCGCCATCTTGCACACGGCACTCGTTTTCTTTAAGACCGATTCGTTTTAATACCTTAGGAAGAGAGTATTCGACAAATATAGTTTTCTTTTCTTCCCTTGTGTAGTCAGGTATGTCAATAATCGCAAAACGTGAAAGAAGCGGGGCACTAATCTGGTCTTTGTAGTTTGCTGTGGCAATCGGATATACACCTGATGTAGGAATGAGACATTCCATGTAATTATCTGTAAATCCGAGATTATCAAGGAGTGTGAGAAGCACGTCAGCCGGGTTTCCGTTTCCGTTGCCTGATGTGGCTTTATCAAGCTCATTGATAATAAATACAAGGTTAGATTCGCCTGCCATATTAAATGCTTCCATTATAATACCCGGTTTTGCGTTAGAGTAGATTCTTGAACTTCCCGTAAGCTGTTCGGCATCGTTGATTGAACTCATGTCAAGTGTAGACCACGGAAGTTTTAAAATCTTGGCGATAAGATAGGCAATCTGTGATTTACCTGTTCCCGCAGGACCAACAAGAAGTATTCCGTATGCAGGAAGAGTATGTGTACGGTTAATCTGAATGATAGTCTCAATAATACGTTGTTTTACGCGTTCCATTCCGAATAATTCTTCATCAAGAATACGACGTGCTTCATCAGGGTCGATTGCTTCAAAATAATTGCTTTTCCATTTGATGTTAAGCATTATTGACAAAGCTCTCTGAGCATGGCGTTTTTCTTCAGGAGTAACTTCGTTGGAACGTGCAACCGCAAGATTTCTTCTCGCCCACAGCCTGATATTTTCAGGGAGGGTAATTCCCGCACAGTTAAGGAAATCAGATATGCTTGTAAGGCTTGTAACCTTCATGCTGTCGCCTGATTCGTCAAGCTCGTCATCTGAAATATTTTCTGATAAAGCACTGCTTTCAAGAAGTCTTTCAATCATAAACTGTAAAAATCCGTCTTCAGACGAAAGTTTCTGGCTATTGTTATATGCAATTTCACGTATTTTGTATACAGCATATCCGCGTGCAGTATTTTCACCTGTAAGTTTCACTTTTATCTTATTTTCCCCAAGCCATCTTATAAGGCTTTCAAAACGTGAGTCGATAAGAAGAATATTACTGAATACATCTCCGTCAGGCGTCTGCATGGTGAACGCAGTTTTTCGGTAAGGATTCGTAAATGTTCCTACACAGTCATTTGTAAATGCTACGGACAGGTTATCGAGAACAAGGATTGGTGCATCAGGTGTGGCTGTCTGGTTGTTGGAAGTAAATGTTTTATATGTACATTCAAATTTTGATTTTGAATTTGCTATACTTTCTGAATCATAAACAGGCATTGTTTTTCTCCTAAATATAAATTTTTTGTTTTCATTATAATAACACAATAATAATATTAATCAAACGGGTATTTTTCGCAGTTTGAAAAAAATTCTTGTTACATCGGCAATATAAGTGTAAAATTGAAAACAAGGGTTTTGTTAAAAATTGAGGAATACAGGTAATTAAATTATGTTAAAATGGCTGATGCTTTTTGTCTACTTTATCGTAGGTGTGTATGTTTTACACAGAATTATTTATTGGTTTAAAATTGTTACGCCGCTTTTTAAGCACAGAGGTGTACAGGGAATCTGTGTTGCATTATACTGTATTGCGGCATCAACGATATTTTTCGGTGCATTTCTTCCGTCGGGAAGAATTCAGACCTCAGTTCATCGTGTGGGAAATGTGTGGCTGGGATTTCTTATTTATCTTCTTACTTATATAGCTGCTTCAGATATAATAGTTTTAATATTAAAGCTTATAAATAAAAAGAAAGAAATTCCCATACTGAAAAAAAGATATGGTGCATTGATAATAGGTGCGGCGGTGACGGTTTCAAGTTTTGGATTTACAATATACGGAACGATTCATGCAAGAAATATGACGACAAAAGAGTATGATGTCAGTATTGAAAGGCATGTTGACGGATTGGACGGTCTTAATGTTGTTCTTGTTGCCGATTTACATCTAGGATACAGCATAGGCTGTAAAGATATGGAAAAAATGGTAAAACGAATCAATGCTTTAAATCCCGATGTGGTAATATATGCAGGAGATATATTTGACAACGATTATGATGCACTCGATGACCCTGACAGGCTTTCGCAGATTATAAGCGGGGTAAATGCAAAATACGGTTCGTATGCAGTATTCGGAAACCATGATGTGACAGAAACGCTTGTCGGAGGATTTTCGGTATCGTCTGCATACAGGGCATTTCGAGATGACAGAATGGAGCCGTTTCTGGAATCGGCGGGAATTAATGTATTGCTTGACGATGTCATTCAGATTGCGGACGGAAAAATAAATCTTGTCGGCAGACTTGACGAAGAAAAGCCGGGAGACGGTACAAAGAACAGAAAACCGTTAGATGAACTGTTATCCGAATGTGATATGAATAAGCCTGTTATAGTGATAAATCATGAACCCGACAAGCTCCGTCAAAATGCACAGGCAGGTGTTGATGTGCTTCTTAGCGGGCACACTCATGCGGGGCAGTTTTTTCCTCTTACGATTGTTCAGCCGTTTGCGTGGGAGAATTATTACGGAGTAAAAAAGATTGATAATATGTATAGTGTTGTGACGTCGGGAATAGGAGTGTACGGTCCTGCAATAAGGGTCGGAACCGACAGCGAAGTTACTAAGATAAATATATATTTCAAATAAATAATACAAATAAATACAACTAATCCGGAGGATATTATGGAGGAAAAAGTAAAAAATATTATTGAACTTAAAAATATATGTAAAGTATATGATGACAATGGTTTTAAGGCGGTTGATGATTTTAACCTAGAGGTAAAAAGGGGTGAATTTGTAACATTTTTGGGACCATCAGGATGTGGAAAAACGACAACACTCAGGATGATTGCAGGTTTTGAGATGCCGTCAAGCGGAAAGATTCTTCTCAATGGTGAAGACATATCACAGCTTCCGGCAAATAAGAGACCGATAAATACAGTGTTTCAGCGTTATGCGTTGTTTCCGCATATGAATATTTATGACAATATTGCATTTGGTCTGAAGTTAAAAAAATTATCTAAAGACGAAATAAAGAAAAAAGTGAAGCGTGTTCTTTCAATAGTTGACCTTGAAGGATTTGAAAACAGAAAGATTTCCACACTTTCAGGCGGACAACAGCAGCGAATTGCAATTGCAAGAGCACTGGTAAATGAACCGGAGATATTAATGCTTGATGAGCCTCTTGGTGCACTTGATTTAAAAATGCGTAAAGAGATGCAGCTTGAACTTAAAAATATGCATGACAGGCTTGGTATTACATTTATTTATGTTACACACGACCAGGAAGAAGCACTTACTATGTCAGATAAAATAGTTGTTTTATCAGAAGGTAAAATCCAGCAGATAGGAACGCCGGAGGATATATATAATGAGCCACAGAATGCGTTCGTTGCTGACTTTATCGGTGAGAGCAATATTTTCAAGGGAATTATGACTAAGAATATGAAAGTACGTTTCTGCGGTGGTGAATTTGCCGGAATGGATGATTTGCCTGAAGGAACACTTGTCGATGTCGTTGTCAGACCTGAAGATGTAATAATAACAAAACCTGAGGAAGGAGCAATATCAGGTGAGGTTGTATCTGTAATATTTAAGGGCATGCACTATGAGATTACTATTGAATCAGGAAAATATGAGATGGTAATAAGGACGACTAAGGGTTATAAGGTTGGAGATAAAGTAGGCATGCAGCTTGAACCTGACGGAATTCATGTAATGATGGCAGAGGATCATACAACAAGTTTTGTTACAACGGTCAACAGCGATTATACACTTGATTTTAACGGAAAAGTCATTAATTGCAATCTGGCTGATATTGTTCCGAAGTCTCATATGAAAGACGGCATTCTTGTTGATGAAAATGGTGAGACAGTTGATGTGTCAAAGATAAAAGTAATCGTTTCGTTGCAGCCTTATGATATAAAGATGAGTGGATGAGACGGATGCCGGTCTTGTTTCGGGAAAAATTATTGATCTTATATATAAAGGTGACCATTACAGTTATGTTATTCGTGATGAATATGGGCATGACCTTATTGTAGATGATGAATATCTGTGGAATATGGATGACCAGGTTGGGCTTATAATGCCTGAGGATAAGATGAAATTCCAGATAAAGAAGTAAAACAGGAGGATTTACGGAGATGAAAAATATGTTTTCACGTAAACAGCTGGGTATTCCATATGGTTTATTTTTAGTCCTTTTTGTAGCAGCACCGTTATTAGTGCTTGTATATTATGCGTTTACGGATGGTTCTGGAAAGTTCAGCATTACAAATCTGCTGAATTTTTTCACAGACCCTAATACGCTTGGAACACTGTGTTACAGCTTTGTTCTTGCAATAGTGACAACGCTGGTGTGCCTTTTAATTGCATATCCGGTTGCCTATATACTTGCACATAGCAAAATTAAGCGTAAAGCAGTTATTCTACTTCTTTTTGTTATGCCGATGTGGATTAATTTTACATTAAGAATTACAGCTTTAAAAGAGATACTTTCACTTATAGAAGGAAATCTTGCTTTTTATCCGTTTTTAAATACTGTAATCGGAATGACTTATGATTTTCTTCCGTTTATGATTCTGCCATTGTATACAACATTGTCAAAGCTCGATAAGAGCCTTATTGAAGCGGCTGCAGACCTTGGTGCTGATAATTTTCAGACATTTATAAAAGTTATATTCCCATTGTCGGTGCCGGGAATTGTGAGCGGAGTTTCAATGGTATTTCTTCCGGCAATGACTAACTATGTAGTTCTTGATATGCTTTATAACAGCACATATATCATGGGCAGTCTGATTGGAAGCTATTTCAGTGCATATGACTGGCATAATGGTTCAATGATTGCATTGATTCTTTTAATTATTATCTGTATCGTCTCGCTTATTTCAGGTGATAGTGATTCAGAAGAAAGCGGCAGAGGAGGTGCATTATTGTGATTAAAAAAATATTAAAATATGCAGTTATCAGCCTTGTGCTTCTGTTTATGTATGTGCCGATACTTGTGCTTGCAGTGTACAGTTTTACTGATGCATCAAACATTGGAGCAATACATGCATTCTCATTTCAGAATTATGTGACACTTTTTACAACACCGGAATTGCAGCATATGATATTCGGCTCAATACTTCTTGCATTTGGCAGTGCGGCAATTGCAACAATACTTGGAACTACAGGTGCTGTTGGTGCTTTTTATTCAAAAAAGAGAGTGAGAAATACATTGTCGGTTCTTAATCAGGTGCCTGTTGTAAATGCAGATGTGGTAACGGGATTTTCAATATGTATCCTTATAGTTGTTGTGTTCGGAGTGAGCAAAGATACGTATATACCTCTGGTTGCAGGACACGTTGTGTTAAGTGCACCATTTGTATATCTTGCAGTAGTACCTAAATTAAAACAGATGGACCCGAGCCTGTATGAGGCAGCTCTTGACCTTGGAGCAACTCCTGCATATGCGTTGTTTAAAGTTATAATTCCACAGATTGCTTCAGGAATTTTATCAGGTTTTGTTATGGCTGTTACACTGTCGCTTGACGATTATTTTGTTGCAACATATACAAAACCTGCTACATTCGATACTATAAGCACCTATGTCGTAAATGCAACAAAAGGTTCACAGACACAGATAAAGACTGCGTTGTGGGCATTGTCAACAATAATTTTTATTATTGTAATTGCGGTGGAACTTTTTATTAATATTGTTCCATCAAGAAAAGAAAAAAAGGAGGGCTGATATAATGAAATATTTTTTAAGAAAAATTGTATCAGTCAGTCTTGCATCACTTATAGTAATAGGAAGTGCATGTGCATTTCTTCCGTCATATGCACATGCGGCCACTTCTTCTGATACAATCACGCTGCGTGTCTGCAACTGGGAAGAGTATATTGATGAAGGTGACTGGGATGAGACAATAGACCTTGAAAGCGGCGATATAAAGGGCGAGAATTCAATGGTTGCTGATTTTGAGGACTGGTATTACAAAACATATGGTAAAAAAGTAAAAGTTGAATACAGCTGTCTGGGGACAAATGAAGAACTTTATAATATGCTTACGCTTGGTGATGAATATGACCTTGTGTGTCCGTCTGAATATATGATAATGAAACTTATGTCAGAAGACAGGCTTGAGCCATTTTCAAATGATTTTTATGATAAAAATATCAAAGAAAATTATTACAGCCGCGGAGTATCGCCGTTTATTAAAAATATGTTTGACAGTAATGAAATAAATGGTGAGGCGTGGAGCAGATATGCTGCGGGATATATGTGGGGAATCACAGGAATTATATATAATCCGGATGCAGTCTCAAAGGAAGAGGCATCGACCTGGACTATTATAAATAACAGCAGGTTTAAACGTCAGATTACTATAAAAGATAACGTAAGGGATTCAATGTTTGCAGCAATAGGTGCTATAAAGTCTGACAAACTTACATCAAAATCATTTCTGGCTTCAAAGGATTATAAAGAAAAACTTGCACAGGAGATGAATGATACTTCAGATGATACAATAAAAGAAGTACAGGAGTATCTGCAGGAAGTTAAAGATAATGCCTACTCATTTGAGACAGATAGTGCAAAGGCAGATATGATTACCGGAAAAGTTGTTGCAGGTTATCAGTGGTCGGGTGATGCCGTGTATACAATGGATCAGGCTGATAAAGATGAGTTTACACTTAATTTTGCAGTGCCAAAGGAAAGTAGCAATATTTATTTTGATGGATGGGTAATGCTGAAATCAGGAATTGGCGGAAATGATGAGAAAAAGCAGGCAGCACAGAGCTTTATTAATTTCCTCTCAATGCCGGAAAATGCTGTCAGAAACATGTATTACATCGGTTATACTTCTGTTATATCAGGAGGGAACAGTGATGTGGTTTTTGATTATTTAAAGTGGAATTACGAGGCTGATGACGATGAAGCAGATACTGTAGAATATCCGCTTGGCTATTTCTTTTCAGGTGATTCAGATGATGAAAAATATATACTTACAATTCCAAGAGACCAGATGGATAGACAGATTCTTGCCCAGTATCCAAGTGAGGATGTCATGGAAAGAAGTGCTGTAATGCAATATTTTGATAATGATAAAAATGCAAAAATTAATCAGATGTGGATTAATGTAAGATGTTACAATATTGCAAATGTTCCGCTATGGGTATGGATAATGGTAGATGTGGTCATAATAATATTGGCCGCTGCATATATTTATAACAGGACAAAAAAATAGATTGTTAAAAAACAGACAATATTCAGGCAGTGCATAAATTTTAGGCACTGCCTGTTTTTTGCCTGTTTAATAAAATCATTAAACGGGTTATATTATAGAAAACAACTCAGAAAGGATGATTTGTATGGGTAAAAAATCAACAAAATTAGGCGTGGCATCTTTGATAGTAGCAGGAGCAGGAATTGCAGCAGTTGCAGCAAAGAGCAAAAAAACTGAGGAGAAAAAAAGAGTAAAAGAAATTCAGAAAGAAGAACATGATACATTCAGGAACACAGAGCGTGGCAAATATACAAAGAACAGTAAAGGTATTTACTATTCAAACGGTAATTATGAAGCATTTGCAAGACCTGAAAAACCTGAAGGTGTTGATAACAAGAGTGCATATCTTGTAGGAAGTGGACTTGCTTCACTTGCAGCTGCATGTTTTCTTGTAAGAGATGGACAGATGAAGGGCGAAAATATTCATATTCTTGAAGCTATGGATATCGCCGGTGGTGCGTGCGACGGAATTAATGACCCAACAAGAGGTTATGTAATGCGTGGCGGACGTGAGATGGAAAACCACTTTGAATGTCTCTGGGATTTGTTCAGAAGTATTCCTTCAATTGAAATACCGGGAGCATCTGTACTTGATGAATATTACTGGCTTAACAAGCATGATCCTAACTATTCACTCTGCCGTGCAACTGTAAACAGAGGCGAAGATGCCCATACTGACGGCAAGTTCAATCTTAGCCAGAAGGGCTGTATGGAGATAATGAAACTTTTCTTCACAAAAGATGAAGATTTGTATGATAAGACAATAGAAGATTTCTTTGATGAAGAAGTTTTTGATTCTGATTTCTGGCTTTACTGGAGAACAATGTTTGCATTTGAAAACTGGCACAGTGCACTTGAAATGAAGCTTTATATCCAGAGATTCATTCATCATATTGGTGGACTTCCTGACTTTTCTGCTTTGAAGTTTACAAAATACAACCAGTATGAATCACTTATTCTTCCTATGCAGAAATATCTTGAGGCAGCAGGTGTCAAATTCCAGTTCAATACAAGAGTTGATAATGTTGAATTTGAATTTAAAGATGGCAAAAAGATTGCTAAAAAGATTGTTTGCACTGTAGATGGTAAAGAAAAATCAATAGATTTAACGGAAAATGACCTTGTGTTTGTAACAAACGGAAGCTGTACAGAAGGCACAATTTACGGTGACCACACACATGCACCTGTTGGTGATGCAGAAGTAAGGACAAGCGGATGCTGGAGTCTCTGGAAAAATATTGCAAAACAGGACAAATCATTTGGACATCCGGAAAAATTCTGCAGTGATATTAAAAAGACAAACTGGGAGTCAGCAACAGTTACAACTAGCGATGAAAAGATTATTTCTTATATCAAAAATATATGTAAGAGAGACCCAAGAACAGGAAAAGTTGTTACAGGCGGTATCGTAAGCTGTAAAGATTCAAGATGGCTTTTGAGCTGGACTATTAACAGACAGGGTCAGTTTAAGGAGCAGAAGAAAGATGAAGTCTGCGTATGGGTATACAGTCTCTTTACAGATGTAGCAGGTGATTATATCAAGAAGCCTATGAAAGAATGTACAGGTGAAGAAATCACAGCTGAATGGCTGTATCATCTCGGCGTTCCTGTAGATGAGATAGATGAGCTTGCAAAGAATCATTGCAATACAACACCTACAATGATGCCATTTATCACAGCATTCTTCATGCCAAGAAGAAAGGGAGACAGACCTGACGTAATTCCGGATGGCTGTGTAAACTTTGCATTTTTAGGACAGTTTGCCGAAACACCTAGAGATACTATATTTACAACAGAATATTCAGTAAGAACAGCTATGGAAGCTGTATATGGACTTCTTGGTGTAGACAGAGGTGTTCCGGAAGTCTGGGGCAGTGTATATGATGTAAGAGATCTTCTTGATTCATCGGTAAAACTTATGGATGGCAAATCACCTCTTGAAATTGAACTTCCCGGACCACTTAACGCATTAAAGAAGCCACTTCTTAAAATGATTAAGGGTACAGTCATTGAAAAGGTATTAAAAGACCACAATGTAATTAAAGATTATATGAAATATTAATGTATTTGATATAATGTATCTGCGATAATGTATCTGCGATACAATAAAAAATGGTAAAGTCAGGATATTTATCACTGATGGGGTTAGCAGAATAGAATAGATATGGTATTTTGTAAAAACAGATGGAATGTATGTTTGACACAATTATAAATGTGCACAAATAAACATACGGACCATCTGTTTTTATATTATTATTTGTGGTATTATAAAAAATAATAGCTTTTATATTACAATGAAATAATTGATATTTTTACGAATTTAAGCATGGAAAGAAGATGCGAGGGAGGTTTTGTGCTAATGAAAATAACAACGCTTTGTTATATAGAAAATAATGACTGTTATCTTATGCTTCACAGAACAAAGAAGAAAAAAGATGTCAATAAAGACAAATGGATTGGCGTAGGCGGCCATGCCGAAGGCAATGAGACACCGCAGGAGTGCCTGATTCGTGAAGTAAAAGAGGAGACCGGGCTTTTGCTTACATCATACAAGTTCCGTGGACTTATCACATTTATAAGTGATGAATATGAGGCTGAGATGATGTGTCTTTTTACAGCTGACGGATATACAGGAGAACTTATTACGTGTGATGAGGGCGAGCTTGAGTGGGTAAAAAAGTCTGACGTGCCACAGCTTCCGACATGGGAAGGAGATGCACAGTTCTTAAAGCTTCTCCTTGAAGATGAAAAGCGTTTTTTTGCGATGAAGCTAAGATATGAGGGTGAGAGGCTTGTTGAAAAAAGCGTTGAGTTTTGCGGGGCATGATGGTATTGTTAGAATTAGAATTTGCTGAGGCTATGAAGGAGTGGCAGAAAATATGATTACAGGTGAATTAAAAAATAAAATTGATGGATTGTGGGATGCATTTGCAGCCGGTGGACTTGTTAATCCACTTGAAGTAATTGAACAGATAACATATCTTATGTTTATACATGATCTTGATGATGCAGATAATCTTAGAGCAAAAGAAAGTGAAATGCTGGGATTGCCATATGAGACAATATTTTCGGAAAATGTTAAAATAGGTGAACGTGTTATTGATGGAACACAGTTAAAATGGTCGGTATTTCATGATTATCCGGCTGAAAAAATGTATAGCATAATGCAGGAGTGGATTTTTCCATTTATCAAATCTTTACATAATGATAAGGAAAGTGCTTATTCAAAATATATGCAGGATGCAATATTTAAGCTGCCAACACCATTGTTGCTTTCAAAAGTAGTTGATTCTCTGGATGAGATATATGATTTGATGAATCACATGCAGGCATCAGATGTCAGAGGAGATGTTTATGAATATCTGCTTTCAAAGATTGCACAGTCAGGCAGAAATGGACAGTTCCGTACACCAAGACACATTATTAAGATGATGGTAGAACTTATGAAACCATCGGCTGATGATATGATATGTGATCCGGCATGTGGAACATCAGGATTTCTTGTCGCATCAGGTGAATGGTTAAAGGAAAATCGTAAAGAAGAGATATTTTTTGATAAAGATAAAAAAGAACATTATATGAATCATATGTTTTATGGCTACGATATGGATAGGACGATGCTTCGTATAGGTGCGATGAATATGATGACTCATGGAATAGGTAATCCGTGTATAGAATATCGTGATAGTTTATCAGACCAGAATTCTGATAAGGAAAGATATACATTAGTATTGGCAAATCCACCATTTAAGGGAAGTCTAGATGCAGAATCAGTTTCTGGTGATTTACTGAAAGTGTGTAAGACAAAAAAGACAGAACTTTTATTTTTGACATTATTTTTAAGAATATTAAAAGTTGGTGGAAGATGTGCGTGTATAGTTCCAGATGGTGTTTTATTTGGCTCATCATCAGCACATAAGTCAATAAGAAAGGAAATAGTTGATAATAATAAACTTCAGGCAGTCATTTCAATGCCATCAGGTGTCTTTAAACCATATGCGGGAGTATCGACAGCTATTCTTATATTTACAAAAACAAATCATGGCGGTACAGATGATGTATGGTTTTATGATATGACAGCGGATGGCTTCAGCCTTGATGATAAACGAACTCCTGTGCAGGAAAATGATATACCTGACATTATAGAACGTTTTGCCAATCTTGATAATGAAAAAGAGCGAAAGAGAACTGACAAGTCATTTTTTGTTCCCAAACAGGAAATCGTTGATAATGATTATGATTTGAGTATTAATAAATATAAAGAAATTGAATATAAGCCGGTTGAATATCCGTCAACCCAGGAAATAATGACCAACATAAGAGAAATTGAGATGGAAATTGGAACGCAAATGGAAGAATTGGAGAAACTTCTGGGGTTATAAATTATAATGGGGCTGATTGTGGTTATGCAGTGCTTTCAAATTCGGATTTGTAGGGAAAATGAGCATGTAGCGAAGCTGAATGTGAATTTGTTCTGCGTATATCCGGTATGGATAATAAATAGTCTATGTGACAAAGTTGAGAAATAATAGTTATAGAATAAAAATATAATTGACATATAAAAATAGCGGTGATAATATGATTATGTAAAGGGCGTTGCCGATATACGGTTAGTCCTTAGATTGGTTATATTTGGATAACCGCTCTGTCTTCCAGGACGTTGGAGCGGTTATTTTTGTGTCTTGGAATCATGGGAACCAAATGAATAACCAAGACTAAAGAAAGCCAAACAGAGGCTTATAATGCCAATAAAGTTATGAGAGTTTAGATATATATGACTGTGTAAATATTAGAATTGAAGGATTGATACATGCTATATAAGTTAAAAGATATTTTTGATTTACAGATGGGGAAAACACCGTCTAGAAATAATATAGAATATTGGAACACAAATGATTATAAATGGGTTTCAATAGCTGACTTAACTAAAACGGATAAATATATTTATGATACAAAAGAATATTTATCAAAAAAAGCTGTTAATGAGAGTGGAATTAAAATTATTCCAGCAAATACTGTAATAATGAGTTTTAAATTATCAATTGGAAAAACAGCAATTACTGCAGAAGATATGTATTCAAATGAAGCGATTATGGCATTTCACGATAAACATATTGTTGAAATTCTTCCGGAATATATTTTCTATTTGTTTAAATATAAAAATTGGGATGATGGAAGCAATAAAGCTGTAATGGGGAAAACTCTCAATAAGGCTATTTTATCTGAAGTTGAAATTGATATTTGTTCTATAGAAGAACAGAGAAAAATTGTAAATGTACTTGATAAAATTATGAATTTAATAAGTGCTAGAAAAAAAGAATTATCTTATTTGGACACATTTACCAAAGCCCGATTTGTCGAGATGTTTGGTGACCCAGTGATTAATTCTAAGAACCTTCTAGTTGTTACTTTAGGTGAATTAAGTGAATTGATAACAAAGGGTGCTTCTCCATGTTGGCAAGGATTTTCATACACCGATGACAGTTCACAAACATTGTTTATTACTAGCGAAAATATTAGAGAAGGATATATTGATTTATCATCACCTAAATATATCGAAGATGGATTTAATGAAAAGCAGAGACGTTCTGTTATTCGTAAGGGAGATTTTCTTATTAACATTGTTGGAGCTTCTATCGGTAGGGCTGCTCAATTTAATTTAGATTGTAAAGCTAATATGAATCAAGCTGCGGCATTAGTTAGAGTCAAAGATAACAGAATAAAGAATAAGTATTTGCTTATTTATCTTAATTCTGATAGAGCAAAGCGCATGTATGATTCAATGAAGTCAGATACCGGTCGTGCGAATTTAAGTTTGCAAGATATAAGTGATTTGAATATTTTGTTGCCCGCAGTTGATAAACAAATTGAATTTGAAAACTTTGTTGCTCAAGTCGACAAATCTAAATTGCAAAAATTCTCCGCTGCATAAATCAAATTAAATATATTAAAAAACAAGCATAAGAATACAACGAACATGGAGGCATTAAAATGTTTATAAAAGAAGATAATACATACAACGATATAAGAGAAAAATCATTGCTGCAGTGGCTTAATGAGATGGAAAAACATGAAGATGTTGCAGTAAGAGGCGGCGTTAAGCTTGCAAAAGAATATATACAACATCTAAAAGATGAGAATAAAAGGCTTGATTCAGAAAATAAGTTGAAAAATGAATATTTGAAGAAAGTTGTGAAGAAGTAATTGGACATACAGGTTATTAAATCAAAACGTAAAACTATAGGATTGGAAGTTCATACAGATGGCAGAGTCATATTGAGGGCACCTACGAGGATAACCAATCGTGAACTGAATAAATTTATAGATAATCATATGTCATGGATTGAAAGTAAACTGAGTCTGATAGAAAAGAAAAATGCTGATAAAATCATTGTTGCACCGCCGAAAGAAACTATTTCACAAAAAGAACTTGATGCAATTAAAGAAAAGTTTACAACAAGGGTGCAATATTATTGCAATATTATGGGAGTCAGTGTCAACAGAATATCAATAAAAGACCAGAAGACACGCTGGGGAAGCTGTAGTTCAAAAGGAAATGTAAATTTTAATTACAAGCTGTATTACATGCCGCAGGCACTTATGGACTATGTAATAGTACATGAACTTTCACATAGAAAATATATGAATCATTCAGATTTGTTCTGGAATGAGGTTCAAAAATATTGTCCTGAGTACAGAATGTATAGAAAAGAACTGACAAAATACTTGTAAACTTTACCATTTTACGATAAAATTATACATAGAATATGTTGAAATAGTGACTGTGAGAACATAATCGGATATGTGGAGGGTATACGGGATGACAAATTTTGATTATTTAAAGGAAGAATCTCAATATAGTGCATTTTCTAATGTTGCAATATCAGCAGAGAGAATAATTCTTGCTGACCCACAGGCAAGTATAATTAACAGCAGGCGTGCGATGGAATTCGCTGTAAAGTGGATTTATTCAGTTGACAAAAGGCTTGAACCGCCATATCAAGAAACACTTGTAAGCCTGATGGGGGCTGAGGATTTCAGACAGTTTGTTGGTAATGATATTTATCGTCGGATGGATTATATAAGAAGATGTGGTAATGATACAGCACATACATCAAAGAATCTTGGTTTTAAAGAGGCAATGCTTTGCCTTGAAAATTTATCCATTTTTCTTGATTATGTTGCATGTTGTTATTCAAAACCATATACAAAGCATATATTTGATAAAGATATAATTTTAAATCGTAAAGAAAAGATTAAAAAATCCAGAGAAGAGAACAGGGCTGTAAAAGAACAGTTAGAAGCAAAAGAGATAGATTTACAGGCTTTAATTAAAGAAAATGCTGATTTGCGTGAACAGCTTTCTGCAAGAAGTGAAGTACAAAAGGATTTGTACGTTCCAAGTCCGCTTGAAAAGACGGAATATGAGACAAGAAAGCTCTATATAGATGAGATGCTTCGTGATGCAGGCTGGATAAAAGATAAAGACTGGGTTGATGAGGTTGGTGTTGATGGAATGCCTGGCAGAAGCGGCAAAGGACGAGCAGATTATGTTTTATATGATGACATGTTAAAACCGCTTGCGATTGTTGAAGCGAAAAAGACATGTGAAGATTTATCTGTTGGCCGTATTCAGGCAAAGTTATATGCTGACTATTTTGAAGAAAAATATGGAAGAAGACCTGTTATTTTCCTTACCAATGGATTTGAAACACGTATTATAGATGGACAATATCCTGAGAGAATATGTTCACAGATTTATTCTAAGAGAGATTTGGAAAAATGGTTTAATCTCATGTCAATGAGAACAAGCCTCAAATATGTTTCTGTAGATAAAGAAATAGCAGGACGCTATTATCAGGAAGAAGCTGTTAAACGAGTATGTGAAAGTTTTGATGAAAAAAACAGAAGAAAAGCACTGCTTGTAATGGCAACAGGTTCGGGAAAAACGAGAACAGTGATTGCTTTGTGCAAGATTTTATTGAACGCAGGATGGGTAAAAAATATTCTGTTTCTGGCTGACCGCAATTCATTAGTTGTTCAGGCTAAACGAAATTTTGTTAATCTGCTTCCAAAGTTATCGTGTACCAATCTTGTAGAAGAAAAAAATAATTATAATGCGAGATGTGTATTTTCAACATATCAGACTATGATTAACAAAATAGATTCTGTAAAAGATGAGTATGGAAAAATATTTTCATGTGGGCATTTTGATTTAATAGTATGCGATGAGGCTCATAGGTCTATTTATAACAAATACAAAGATATTTTCAATTATTTTGACGCACCGCTTGTTGGGCTTACAGCTACACCGAAAGATGAAATTGATAAAAATACATATGATATTTTTGAACTTGAAAAAGGTGTTCCTACATATGGATATGATCTTGCACAGGCGGTAAAAGATGAATATCTTGTAAGTTATATGACAGTTGAGACAACTTTGAAAATTCCGGAGGACGGGCTTGAATATGATAACCTTCCGGATGATGAAAAAGAGCAATATGAAGATACATTTACGGATGACAATGGAGATATGCCGGAAAGGATAGCACCATCGGCTATTAACAGCTGGGTTTTTAATGATGATACAATAAGAGTTGTGCTCGATATTCTGATGGATAAAGGTATAAAAGTTGATTATGGTCAAAGACTTGGAAAGACCATAATTTTTGCAAAAAATCATAATCATGCAGAAAAGATATATGAGATTTTTAATAAAAGGTATCCTGATTTAAATGGTTTTGCACAGGTTATTGATAACAAGGTTAAATTTTCACAGAGTATGATTGATGATTTTTCGGATTCAAAAAAGATGCCGCAGATTGCAATATCTGTAGATATGCTTGATACAGGAATTGATGTTCCTGAAGTTGTTAATCTTGTATTTTTTAAAAAAGTAATGAGTAAAGCTAAATTCTGGCAGATGATTGGGCGTGGAACAAGAACATGTAAAGGACTTATTGATGGTGAAGACAAGGATAAGTTTTATATATTTGATTTTGGAAGAAATTTTGAATTTTTCAGGGAAAATCCTAATGGTCATGAAGTTAAAAATGTTTTGCCGGTTCAGGGAGCAATTTTTAAGCTCCAATTTGAGATGGTTTATAAATTGCAGGATATGGAATTTCAGAATGAACGACTGATAAAGTACAGAGATGACCTTATAAGTCAGATGAGTGCAAAGGTGGGAGAACTTGAAAAAGATAATTTTGCGGTTCATCAGCATTTGAAATATGTTGAGTTGTATTCTGATAAAAATAGTTATAATAATATTTCGCAATATGATATTAATATGGTGAAAGAGGAGCTGGCACCGCTTATAAAACCTGACAATGATGATATTAATGCAGTTCGGTTTGATGCACTTATGTATGGAATAGAATTAGCTTCAATTATCGGAAATAAACATACGAAAGCCCGTTCTGATTTATTAAAGCGTGTAGATTGTCTTTCACATAAAATGAGCATTGATGAAATAAGAAATCATAAGGATATGATTGAAAAGATTTTGAAAACAGATTATCTGGACAGAGCCGGTATTGATGATTTTGAACATATACGGTCAGAATTAAGAGATTTGATGAAATATACAATATCTGATGTCAAAAAGTATGAAATTGACTGTAATGAAGAAATTTTATCAATGGAATTTCATGAAGCAGAACTTGAGAACGACGATTTGAATAATTATAAAGCTAAAGCAGAATATTATATCAGACAGCATCAGGATAACATTGCAATAGCAAAGTTAAAGACTAACAGACCACTTTCATCTACAGATATAAAAATCCTTGAAGATATTATGTGGAAAGATTTAGGCAGTAAAAAGGATTATGAAGAACAGGTAGGAGAAAAACCGCTGGGTGAATTTGTAAGAGAAATTGTAGGACTTGATATGAATGCAACGAAAGAGGCATTTTCTGAATATCTTGATGAAAAAAGTTATAACAGCAGACAGATTTATTTTGTTAATCAGATAATAGAATATATTGTTCGCAACGGAATAATGAAAGATTTTTCAGTTCTCAGAGAGGCACCTTTTAATAATTATGGAAGTTTTGTGGAACTATATAATAATAATTTGAATGCTTGGAATGGAATTAAAAATATAATTAATTCTATTAATTCTAATGCGGCAGCATAAAATACGAAAGGCAGCATTGCTTGTTATGAAAAAAATATTACTTTTAACGACTGGAGGTACAATAGCATCATCCGATACAGGTTCAGGACTTATGCCGGTTGCAGGTGCTGACAGACTTTTAAACTATGTGCCGGATGTCAATAAAATATGTAATTTGTATACAATGTCAGTTATGAATATCGACAGTACAAACATGACACCAGAACTTATAATGAAGCTTGCACAGGCGGTAAGTGACAATTACGATAAATATGATGGTTTTGTAATAACGCATGGCACAGATACGATGGCATACAGTGCAGCAGCTTTAAGCTATATGCTTCAAAATCTTGGTAAGCCGGTTGTTTTTACTGGTTCACAGCTTCCAATCGAAGCAGAAGGAACGGACGCAATAAACAATCTTTCTGATGCAATACATTTTGCATGTGAAAATATCTGCGGAGTTTATGTTGTATTTAATGGGATTGCGATAATTGGAACACATGCAATGAAGATAAAGACAAGAAGTTTCGATGCATTTGAAAGTGTCAATTGTCCTGATATTGCAACGATAAAAAAGGATATTATAGAATATACTGCAAAGGGAAAAAGTATAGCAAAAAAAGAGACCACACAAAATCTATATGGCAGCAAAGGATTCATTGCGAAGATTAACCTTTGTACGGATGTTATGCCATTGAAAATGTATCCCGGAATTGATGGGAGAGTATTTGATTTTATTAAAAATAATTATCGCGGAGTTGTAATCGAAAGTTTTGGAATTGGCGGAGTTCCTGATAATTATAATGATATATCAACAAAGTTGCGTGAACTGACAGAAGCAGGAACTGCGGTTGCAATCACAACGCAGTGTATGTATGAGGGAATAGATCTTTCAGTCTATGAAGTCGGACAAACACTTGCTAAACAGGGGATAATAAACTGTGCCGATATGACATTTGAAGCATCAGTTATGAAATTAATGTGGGCTCTGGCTGAATTTGATAATATAAAAGATATAAAAGCGTTTATGGAAAAACCATATTTTTATGATAAAAGTTATTAAATAAAAGCTGGATTATTTTATAAAAATAAAAAATATAATGTATATAGTGCATTATGCACAGAAATGGAGGACATATGTTAAAAGACTGGAGTAATGTAATAATTCCTGAAGAAGAAGAAATTAATGAAAGACTCGAAAAAGCAAGAAACAAACTTGTACAGCAGCAGATTCTGATTATGCAGAAAAAACTGCCTGTTCTTGTGTCTTTTGACGGATGGGGTGCCGCGGGAAAAGGCAGTATTCTTGGTAAGATAATAAAGAATATTGATCCAAGATTTTTTAAAGTTGCTGTTATGGATAAACCAACAGAAGATGAAAAAAGAAGAACATTTCTTTACAGATATGTGATTAATATTCCGGAGGCTGGCAAGTTTACATTTATGGATGGCGGCTGTCTGGATGAAGTTACAAAACAAAAATTATCAGGTAAAATCACGGACGAAGAATATAAAAGAAAGATTGAGAGCGTAAAACGATTTGAAAGACAGTTGTCAGATAATGGCTATCTCGTTATAAAATTCTTTTTCCATATCGGAGAGCAGGAGCAGAGAAAACGTCTTACAAGACTGCTTGATGATAAGAATACAAGGTGGCGTGTAAGCGAATATGATTGGTGGCAGAATCAGCATTATAAGAAGTCATTGAAAGCATTTGACCAGTTCATTGATGATACAAGCCAGTCAATTGCACCATGGTACATTGTTGATGCTACAGACAAAAAATGGGCACAGCTCCAGATATTAGAGACGTTGGTGCAGGCAATTGATACGGCGTTGAAGAATAGTACGCTTTCAGTTCCTCTTTTGCAGAATGCATTTCCGCTTAATAAAATGGAAAAATTATCTGATATAAACCTTAATAAATCATTGTCAGATGAAGAATATGAGTACATGTTAAAGAATTACCAGAAAAAGCTGAATAATCTTCATAATATAATTTACAAGAAAAAAATTCCTGTTATTATTGCCTATGAAGGATGGGACGCGGCAGGAAAAGGCGGAAATATAAGACGAATAACCGAAGCACTTGACCCAAGAGGATATGAAGTGCAGCCGATTGCAAGTCCTGAGCCACATGAAAAGGCAAGGCATTATCTCTGGAGATTCTGGAACAGGCTTCCAAAATCAGGTCATGTTACGGTATTTGACAGAACATGGTATGGACGTGTGATGGTTGAAAGGCTCGAGGGATTCTGCAGTGAAAATGACTGGCAGAGAGCATATGTTGAGATTAATGAATTTGAAAAAGAATTGTCAGACTGGGGAGCGGTAATTGTAAAATTCTGGGTTCAGATTGATAAAGATACGCAGCTTGCAAGATTTAAGGAGCGTGAGAATACACCGGAAAAACGCTGGAAAATTACAGATGAAGACTGGCGTAACAGGGAAAAATGGGATTTGTACGAAAACGCTGTTAATGAGATGTTTGCAAAGACCAATACAACATATGCACCGTGGCATATTTTGGAATCTAATGATAAAAAATATGCAAGAATAAAGGCACTTAAAATATTAATTGATGCGATTGAAGAAAAAATCAAAGAAACTGACTAATTATTTTATGATTATTGACGATATACAAAATATAGGAAAGCATTCCTATAAATGTACATGCAGGGTAGAAACGGAGTTTAACCTTACAGCAATATTTTTAAGTTTCAAGGAGGAACAATTATGAGTAGTATTGATTCGGGAAGCATGGGAGCATATGTCAGCAGTGTTGCATCATACAATAGCCAGAATATGGGCAAGACAGGAAAAGCAGATGCAGCGTCGTCTTCAGAAAAAACATCTGATATACAGAAAACTTCAGAGGCAGGCAAAAAGTCAAGTGTAAGCGGCAAAACAATAGGAAGTCCGAAGCTTAGCGAAAAAGCTGCCAGGTATTATGAACAGCTTAAAAGCAAATATTCTAATATGGACTTTATACTTGTAAGTGCTGACCAGAAAGAACAGGCTAAAGCTCAGGCAGGAAGTTATGCTAACGCAAATAAAATGGTCGTTTTAATCGATGAAGAAAAAATCGAGAAAATGGCTGAAGATGAAAATTATCGTAAGCAGTATGAAGGCATTATCGCAAATGCTGCAACAGGACTTTCATCAATGAGCAGTAAGATATCTGCAACAGGTGCATCAGTTAAAGGTTTTGGCATGCAGGTTAATGATGATGGAACAGCATCATATTTTGCTGTACTTAAAAAGTCAAGTGCCGCACAGAAGCAGAGAATAGAAAAAAATGCTGAAAAAAAGAAAGAGGCAAAGAAGGCAGAAGCAAAGAAAGCTCAGAAAGAAGCCCCAAAAGAGCGTCTGGAAAAGAGCAAGGATAAGACCGGAAATGTCTCAGATGACGATGATGATACAGTAACTATAACAGCATCATCAATTGATGAACTGCTTGATAAGATTCAGGCACAGAATCAATTGTTTATGAGTGATAATGTTCAGACTGAAGATGAAAAAAAGGTAGGACAGAAATTTGATTTCAGTGTATAAAAGAGACAGTGATGCTAATAGCAATGCACTCAGTCAGGATACCGCATTTAATGGAATTAAAGTATCTACTGATAAGAGAGTAAAAAGTTCCGCAAAAAAAAATTCCGTGTTTGCCGGAGATTTGAATTTGTCGGACAGTACAGCAAGCAGAATCGAACAGAAGAGAAACGGTGCAAGAAAGCAGGCTAAAAAGCTGATTCAGGATGCATGGGATAAAGATACAAAAGCACTTGGTTCAATTCAGGATATGGAGAAAGACAAGGCAGACAAGGTCAATGAGATTACCGATTTAAAAGCAAAAGCTGCATATCTTGAAAAAGATAAAAAGGCTGCTGCCGAGGAGTACGGAATTGACCCTGATTCGCAGGAACAGAAAGATCTTGAGCTTCTTGAGAAATATCAGAATAATAAAGCCGGTGTAGAAAATTCCCATTTCAGCGAAGATGAGGTTAATCGTTTGAAAGAACTACAGAATGAACCGCTTACCGATTATCAGAAACAGGTTTTAAAATTTAATGCATCAAAAAATGCAATTTTGCAGTATGCCGGCATGAAAGAAGAAAAAGTTATTTCCATGCATGAATCAATAAATCTTGCAAAATTAGACATGTTAAAGTCCCAGACTATGATTAAAGCTGATGATGCAGCTGATGCAGTTATTGATGCGGCAGAGGATGAGATATTCGGCATGCTTATAGCTGATGGCAAAGAAAAGCTTGACGAAGATGCAAAAGAGACGCAGGAAAAAGCTGATGATGCGTCCCAAAAACGTGAAGAACGTGAAGAAAAGATTGAAGAAAACAGGCAGGAACGCAAAGAACAGGAAGAGATTCTTAGCAAAGATGCTGATGCTGACAAGCTTGAACAAAATCTTTCTTTACAGAAACAGACAGATAATAATATCACCGATGTTCAGAAGAATATCCAGCGAATGATAAAAGAAAAAGGTCTGGTCAATGAAGATATTAAAGGAATCGAGATTGATTTGAACTTTTAAGAAGATTGATAACTATTTTACACGGATGTAAGAAACTTGCTACGGATGGCACATTTATTTGTGCTGTCCGTTTTTTTGGTTTACATATATTGGGGAAGGAGATTTTTATGAGTGATATACAGAGTGCAGTAAACAGCTTTAAACTTAGTTTTTTCAAAAATAACAAGACACAAAATAATAATAAAGTGACTGAAAAGCTGTTTGCCAAATATAAGCTAAAATCCGAAGATGAACAACAAAAGGAATCACAGGTAGACACAAGTACTATAGGACTTACGTTAAAAGATGCAGTGGATTCAATATTTGACCCGACAACCGGCATGTCAGATGAAGAAAAAAAGAAATTTATAGACAAACTTTATAAAAAAATAAAATCAGGCAAGAAACTTTCGGCTGACGAAATGCAATATTTGAGAATGAATGACCCGGTCACATATGCAAAAATGGCAAAAGTACAGATTCAGAGAAAGGCACTTGAAAGCAGGCTTAAACAGGCAAAGTCCAAAGAAGAGGCATTAGAAATATATACCAGTGCAAAATCAAGGATAAGTGATGACGACCCGGCAAGAGAAGAATTGAATGCAGCATATGATGATGCATATGGTGAATTTAAAAAATCAGAGCAGTATAAAAAACTGCCTGCAACAGAAAAAGAAGCAAAGGAGAAAGAAAAAAATGGCACAAGTAGGAGCAGTTGGAACAAAGACATCACAGGAGACACAAAATTCACAGAAAACGAAGAAGAAACATACGAATTCGGAATTTCTGGAGATTTTGAGGGAGAGGAATGAGGAACTGAAAGAAAAAATCCTCAATAGTGAAACAGAAGAATCGGTTGCAATCGGAGCAGGTTCGTATACGAAATCAGAATGGAGCAAGTTTTTGAAGGATTTTGATGATGCACAGGATATGATAAAACAGCAGATTCGAGAAGAAATAACAAAGCGTGTAGAAAAGCAGGAAAAAATTGAAGAAATTGAAGATGAAAAATTTGAGAAAGATATAGATAAAGATATACAGGATAAAAAAGAATTAGAAAAAGAATATGAATATGCACAAAAATTTTAATATATAAAACAATTTCCGCATAAGTTAAGAAACCCCGGCAGGCAAGAAGAAAAGGTCTGCCGGGATTTTTATGCCAAATATGGTATTAAAAAATTATTTTGAAATTCAAAATAACTGTTGACAGCACATATAGAGTTGTGATATAAAAATAATTGTTTGATAATCAAAGTAAGATAATCAAAATATAAGATTATCAAACTAAAAAGCAGTAATTGTTCTGCGGAAAGTGACAGATATGTATTTATGAAAGCTACGATTATTGGAACGGGAAGTTATATTCCTGAGTACATACTTACGAATCAGGAACTTTCAACAATGGTTGAAACTGATGATGAGTGGATTGTAACGAGAACGGGTATCAGTGAGAGAAGAATACAAAAATCGGGTGATGTTGCTGATATGGCAGTCAATGCCGCATTAAAGGCACTTGATAATGCAGGGATTAATTCAGAGGATATTGACTTGATAATAGCAGCTACTTCAACACCTGATTATCTGTTTCCTAATTGCTCATCAATAATCCAGAAGAATACAGGTGCAATAAATGCAGTGTGCTTTGATATAAGTGCGGCGTGTTCAGGATTTATTATGGCATTATCTGCCGCAAAAGCTTACATTGAGGCAGGAATGTATAAGAAAGTTCTCATTGTATGCAGTGAAAAAATGTCTGGAATAACAGACTGGAAGGACAGAAGTACATGTATCCTTTTTGGCGACGGTGCAGGAGCATGTGTTGTTGAAAGCAGTGAGCAAGAAGGTGTGAAATCAGTCGATTTACACAATGAAGGAATGCTAGGAGAAGTTCTTACCGCAAAAAGAAATGAAAATATAGTAATGAATGGGCAGGAAGTATTTAAGTTTGCGGTAAAAAAAGTTCCTGAAACAATTAATACATTGTTAAAAAAAGAAAATACAGATGCAGAAGATATAAAATATTTTATTTTACATCAGGCAAACGTAAGGATTATTGAGAGTGTAGCAAAAAGATTGGGTATAGATATGAACAGATTTCCGGTGAACCTGTCCAGATACGGAAATACATCATCAGCCAGTATACCGATTCTGCTTGATGAGCTGAATCGTGAAAATAAACTGCAAAATGAAGACCTGCTTGTATTTGCGGGATTTGGTGCAGGATTAAACTGGGGCAGTATTCTTGTAAAATGGAACTGCCATAAATCTTGACGATAACGTCATTACTAAAAATTGCAGTATTCACTGTAAGAATGTAAAAAGAAAGGATTTTTATTATGTTTGAAAAGATTAGAGATTTAGTAGCAGAGCAGCTTGGAGTAAATAAGGATGACATTAAGCCGGAAAGCAGATTCAAAGAAGATCTTAATGCAGATTCACTTGATTTATTTGAGCTTATCATGAGCCTTGAGGAGGAATATTCAACAGAAATTCCTACAGACGAACTTGAAAATCTCACAACAATACAGTCAGTAATCGATTATCTTGGAGCAAAAGGAATAGCATAATGGAAACAAGAGTAACAAAGCTTCTTGGCATAGAATATCCGATAATTCAAGGCGGAATGGCATGGGTTGCCAATGCAAATCTTGCGGCTAATGTGAGTAAGGCTGGCGGAATCGGATTCATCGGTGCTGCCAATGCACCGGGAGAATGGGTGAGAAGTGAAATAAGAAAAGCAAGAGAAATAACAGATAAACCAGTCGGAGTAAATATTATGCTTTTAAGCGAGCATATAGATGAAGTTGCACAGGTTGTTGTTGAAGAGAAAGTATCTGTTGTATCAACAGGAGCAGGAAATCCCGGAAAATACATGAAAATGTGGAAAGATGCAGGAATTAAAGTTATGCCGGTTGTAGCATCAGTTGCACTTGCAAAACTCATGGAGAGAGCAGGTGCTGATATGGTTATAGCTGAAGGAATGGAATCAGGTGGGCATATCGGTGAGCAGACTACAATGACACTTGTTCCACAGGTGGCTGATGCAGTTTCAATTCCTGTAGTAGCAGCTGGTGGAATTGCAGATGCAAGAGGATTTTGTGCAGCATTTATGCTTGGTGCCGAGGCTGTACAGATGGGAACACGTTTTGTTGTTGCCAAAGAATCAGATGTTCATCAGCTTTACAAAGACAGAATAATAGCAGCAAGGGATATAGATTCTGTTGTTACAGGAAGAAGTACGGGACATCCGGTCAGGTCTTTAAGAAATGAAATGACCAGGCAGTATCTTAATATGGAAAAAGAAAATGTATCATTTGAAGAACTTGAACATCTTACACTAGGTGCTTTACGTAAAGCAGTTGTCGATGGTGATGTAAAAATGGGAACTGTAATGGCCGGTCAGATTGCGGGCATGGTAAAAAAAGAACAGACATGCAAAGAGATAATTACAGAAATAATGGATGATGCACATAAAGTGTTTAACAGTGTAAAATTTTAGAGGAGTTTCGTATGGGAAAGACAGTCATTATGTTTCCGGGACAGGGAGCACAAAAGATTGGAATGTCACATGAATTTTATGAAAAATATAAAGTGAGCCGTGATTGCTTTGAAAAGGCTGAAAATGTAACGGGATTAGACATGACTAATCTGATTTTTAAAGAAAATGAAAATCTTGATAAGACAGAATATACGCAGATAGCATTGTATACAGCTGAAATGGCAGCTTTTTATGCAGGCGTGGAGGAAGGTCTGACATTTGACTGTGCAATCGGGCTTTCCCTTGGGGAGTACAGTGCAATGACAGCCTGTGGTGCAATAGATTTTGAAGATTGTGCGTCTCTTGTGAGAAACCGTGGAATTTATATGGAAACAGCGGTTCCTGACGGACATGGAGCTATGGCAGCCGTTATCGGACTGGACTCTGGTAAAATAGAAGAAGTTATATGTCACAGCGGATTAGATAATGTAGGGATTGCAAACTATAACTGTCCGGGACAGATTGTTATTTCAGGTGAGGTTGAAAATATAACAAAAATTATGGAAGACTTAAAAAATGTTGGAGCAAAAAGAGTCCTAAAGCTTAATGTAAGCGGACCGTTTCATTCACCTATGCTTGCACAGGCAGGAGAAAAATTAAAAAAGGATTTGGAAAAGGTAAATATTACAAGTCCACATATTCCATATTATGCCAATTATACGGCGGAACTTATTGATAAAAATACATCTACTGAATATATAAAGAGCATTCTTTCAAAACAGGTCAGCGGTTCTGTCAGATTCGAGCAGTCGGTAAGAAAGCTGATTGAATCGGGATTTGACAGATTTATAGAAATCGGTCCGGGTGATACACTCACAGGATTTGTTAAAAGAATTGCAAAGGACATGAAAGTTGAAGGATTGGTATATGAAAAGATTTGAAAATAAAATTGTGCTGGTAACAGGGGCAGGACGTGGAATCGGTGCGTCAATAGCCAAGCGTTTTGCATCAGAAGGTGCAGAAGTAATAGTTAATTACAGCGGAAATGACGAGGCAGCACAAAAGACTGTTGATGAGATAACAGCGATAGGCGGACAGGCACAAAAATATAAGTGCAGTGTGAATGACAGTGAAAGTGTCAAAGTCATGATAGATGAAATAATTAAAAAATTTGGAAGAATTGATATTCTTGTTAATAATGCCGGAATAACAAAAGACGGACTTATGCTCAGAATGACTGATGAAGATTTTGACAGAGTAATAGATGTCAATCTGAAAGGAACATTTAACTGCACTAAATATGTATCAAAATACATGTTAAAACAAAAGTCAGGAAAAATTATCAATATTTCTTCTGTGGTGGGACTTTCCGGAAATGCTGGGCAGATAAATTACAGTGCCTCAAAGGCTGGAATTATTGGTATTACGAAATCAGCGGCAAAAGAACTTTCAAGCAGGGGAATTACTGTAAATGCAGTTGCACCCGGATATGTTGACACTGACATGACAAAAGTGCTTTCAGACAATATCAGAAATGAAATTCTTAAAAATATACCATTACAAAGAATGGGCAATGTGGAAGACATAAGTAATTGCGTTGCATTTCTTGCATCTGAAGATGCTTCATATATAACAGGACAGGTAATATCTGTAGACGGAGGTATGCATATATAATGAGAAGAGTAGTAGTTACAGGACTTGGTGCAGTCACACCAATTGGACTTAATACAGATGATTTCTGGGATGCGATAAAGAAAAATACAGTTGGTATAGACACAATAACTTCTTTTGATTCATCAGAATATAAAGCACATCTTGCAGCTGAAGTAAAAGGATTTAATGCAGCTGACTGTATGGATTTCAAGGCTTCAAGGAGAATGGAAAAGTTCAGCCAGTATGCAGTAGCAGCTGCATTTGAAGCTTTAAAGGATTCAGGACTTAATATTGAAAATGAAGATGCATATATGGCAGGTGTTTCAGTAGGTTCAGGAATTGGCAGTTTATCAGCAATGGAAAACAGCCACAAAAAACTTCTCGAAAAGGGACCTTCAAGAATCAACCCGCTTCTTGTTCCTATGATGATAACTAATATGGCAGCAGGAAATGTATCAATACAGCTTGGGTTGAAAGGTAAAAGCATAAATGTTGTAACTGCTTGTGCAACAGGTACTAATTCAATAGGTGAGGCGTACAGAAGCATACAGCATGGGGAAGCCGATATTATGTTCGCAGGAGGTACAGAAAGTGCGGTTACACCTATTGGCATAGGCGGATTTGCAGCACTTACGGCATTGTCTGAATCAACAGACCCATTAAAAGCATCTCTTCCGTTTGACAAAAATAGAAATGGATTTGTTATGGGAGAGGGAGCCGGCGTAGTTGTTCTTGAAGAACTTGAGCATGCATTGAAGAGAAACGCACATATCTATGCAGAAGTAGCAGGATATGGATGTACATCTGATGCTTATCATATCACTTCGCCGATGGAAGACGGAAGTGCTGCTGCCCACGCAATGGAACTTGCAATGAAAGAGGCAGGGCTTGCACCGGAGGATATAGATTATATTAATGCACACGGAACAGGCACACATCACAATGATTTATTTGAGACAAGAGCGATAAAATCAGCATTTAAAGAAGATGCAAAAAGAGTTCCGATAAGTTCAACAAAATCTATGATAGGCCATCTTCTTGGTGCGGCAGGTGCAGTTGAGTTTATCACATGTGTAAAATCAATACAGGATGGATACATACATCCGAATGTCGGACTGACTGAAACGGAAGAAGAGATGAACCTTAATTATGTCAGGGATGAAGGAATTAATTGCGATGTAAATGCAGTGATATCCAATTCACTCGGATTCGGAGGACATAATGCCTCAATACTTATAAAAAAATATATTGCTTAAAGGAGGGCTTATATCATGGAATTAGACAGTGTGCTTAAACTTATTAATGCCGTGTCGGATTCATCGCTTACAAGCTTTACGCTCGATGACGGCAATACCAAACTATCTTTTGCGGCAGACAGGGCCGAGGTTATAAAGAATAATGAATTTTCAATTGTAAGAAATACAAAAGAAGAACAAAACAGTTCTTATGAACATCATGAGAATGATAATATTGCGGTAGACAGTACAAATGTAGTTTCATCACCGCTTGTAGGAATTTTTTACAGTGCCTCATCACCTGATGAAAAAGATTTTGTCAGTGTCGGTGATACAGTGAAAAAAGGGCAGGTTTTAGGAATTGTTGAGGCAATGAAGCTTATGAATGAAATAGAAAGTGAGTATGACGGAGTTGTCAAAGAAATACTTGTAGATAATGAACAGATGGTTGAGTACGGTCAGCCGATGTTTGTTATTGAATAAAATGTAATAGGCAGTCAGTTTATAAAAATATTTAAGGAGTCAGAAATGTTACTTAATACAAAACAGATTATGGAAATCATTCCACATCGTCATCCTTTTCTGCTTGTCGATACAATTGAAAGCATGATTCCGGGAAAAAGTGCTGTTGGATATAAATGCGTCACATATGACGAGCCGTTTTTCAGCGGACATTTTCCTGATGAACCTGTAATGCCTGGAGTTTTACAGATTGAGGCATGTGCACAGGTAGGGGCAGTTGCGATACTTTCGCTTGAGGAAAACAGGGGAAAGACAGCATATTTTGGTGCAATAAACAATGCAAGATTTAAAAGAAAGGTAGTTCCGGGAGACCGTCTTCGCATGGAATGTGAAATCATAAAACAGAAAGGACCTCTCGGTATAGGAAAGGCAGTTGCAACAGTTGATGGGGAAACAGCACTTACAGCTGAACTTACATTTATGATTCAATAAGTGATGTGCAGAATTTCCGTAAAAGCCTGCAGCATTGTGTTGTTGTTTTACAGAATTTACAAAAATGGAGATATATTATGTTTAGTAAGGTTTTAATTGCAAACAGAGGCGAAATTGCAGTAAGAATAATCCGTGCATGCAGGGAAATGGGAATAAGAACAGTGGCAGTTTATTCTGAAGCAGATAAAGATGCACTGCATACACAGCTGGCGGATGAAAGTGTCTGCATAGGAAAGGCACAGGCTCTTGACAGTTACCTTAACATGGAAAGGATACTCAGTGCGACAGTTGCTTCGGGAGCTGAGGCAATTCACCCCGGATTCGGATTTTTGTCTGAAAACAGTAAATTTGCAGAGCTTTGTGATAAATGTAATATAACATTTATCGGACCGTCAGCTGAAGTAATTGAAAAAACAGGTAATAAACAGGAAGCAAGAAATACTATGATAAAAGCAGGTGTTCCGGTTATTCCGGGAACTAAAGAACCTGTAATGGATGCCGGAAGGGGAAAAGAGATTGCCGCTTCAATCGGGTATCCTGTTATGATAAAAGCTGCTCTAGGCGGTGGTGGCAAGGGCATGCGTGCTGTATATGATGAAAAAGATTTTGAAAAAGAGTTTAATAATGCACAGCGTGAAGCCATAAATGGATTTGCCGATGGTACTATGTATATTGAGAAGTATATAGAGAATCCACGTCATATAGAATTTCAGATACTTGCTGATAATTATGGAAATGTAATTCATCTTGGGGAGAGGGATTGTTCGATACAGAGAAATCATCAGAAAATGGTTGAAGAATCACCATCTGCTGCCCTTGACGAAAAAACGAGGCAGCAAATGGGCGAGATGGCAGTAAAAGCAGCGAGAGCAGTAGGATATACTAATGCCGGAACTGTAGAATTTCTGCTTGATAAAAATAAAAATTTTTATTTTATGGAAGTAAATACGAGAATTCAGGTTGAGCACGGCGTCACAGAGATGATGACAGGCGTTGACCTTATAAAAGAACAGATAAAAATAGCATCCGGGGAGCATCTTGCAATAAAACAGCAGGATGTAAAGCTTTCAGGTGCTGCAATAGAAATGAGGATTAATGCAGAAAATCCTTATAAAAAATTTGCTCCATGTCCGGGAAAAATCAGTGATTTGCATATTCCGGGAGGAAATGAAGTGCGGGTTGATACGGCAGTGTATACAGGATATACAATTCCACCGTTTTACGACTCAATGATTATGAAAATTATAGTTCACGATAAAGATCGCAGACAGGCAATCAATAAAATGAAAAGCGTTCTGGGTGAAGTAGTTATAGATGGTATTACAACAAATCGTGATTTTCAATATGAAATCTGCAATAATAAGCGGTTTGAGACAGGTGATATAACAACTGACTTTATTGCACAGGAATTTCCTGACTTTATATAATATATATCAGTATTATTTTATACCGGTATATTGTATACATGAATTTTGATGTTGTAAAAAGGAGAGAACATCATGCATCTTAATTTTTTATTTAAAAAAGATAATGATAATATATCAAAAAAAGGAAAAGTTAATGTTCCGGACGGGCTGTTTACCAAATGTCCGAAATGCTCAAAGATGATACTTACAGATGAGCTTTTCCTTGATAATTGTGTGTGCCATTCATGCGGATATTACTTTAAAATAGATGCGAAAACAAGAATATCAATGGTTATAGACAAAGACACGTTTGAAGAATGGGACACAGGCATAGAAGAGAAAAATCCGTGTGATTTTGAAGGATATATACAAAAAACGGCTGATTTAAAGTCTAAAACAGGGCTTGACGAAGCAATAGTTACAGGAAAAGGGAAAATAGACGGAAAAGATACAGTAATAGGGGTCTGTGACACACGTTTTCTTATGGGAAGCATGGGAAAAGTTGTCGGTGAGAAGCTTACAAGGGCATTTGAAAAGGCTACACAATTAAAACTTCCTGTTATTGTATTTACATGTTCAGGCGGTGCAAGGATGCAGGAGGGCATAATTTCTCTTATGCAGATGGCAAAGACAAGTGCTGCAATAAAAAAACATGATGAGGCAGGACTTTTGTATACAGTGGTGCTTACTGACCCGACAACCGGCGGCGTTACGGCAAGCTTTGCAATGCTTGGAGATATCATTCTTGCGGAACCGGGGGCTCTTATTGGGTTTGCAGGACCGCGTGTAATAAGACAGACAATAGGACAGGAACTTCCTAAGGGATTTCAGCGTGCGGAATTTCTTCTTGAACACGGAATTATTGACAATATTGTTGAAAGAAAAGATTTGAAGCAGACACTGTCGCTTATAATAAAGCTTCACAGTAAATGCGACAATAAAATGGAAGATTATAAAAAATATCTCAGTGATAAGATGAATGAACTGAAATATAAATATGAATATGATGAAGATAAAAATAATTTGAATTCATGGGAGAAAGTGCAGGCGGCAAGAAGCAGCATGCGTCCTACGGCTCTTGAATATATAGACAGGCTAACAAAGAATTTTTATGAACTTCACGGAGATAGATTGTATGGAGATGATAAGTCTGTAATTGGGGGAATTGCAATGTTCGGCAAACAGCCCGTTACTGTTGTCGGACTCCAGAAAGGTATGGATACAAAGGATAATATATACAGAAATTTTGGAATGCCACAACCGGAGGGGTATAGAAAATCACTGCGTCTGATTAAACAGGCGGAAAAATTCCACAGACCTGTAATATGTTTCGTTGATACACCGGGTGCATATCCGGGAATGGGAGCAGAAGAACGTGGACAGGGTCGTGCAATTGCTGATAATCTATTTGAAATGTCAGATATAAAAACGCCTGTACTTACAATTGTGACAGGCGAAGGCGGAAGCGGTGGTGCATTGGCACTGGCTGTTGCTGATGAAGTATGGATGATGGAAAATTCCATTTATTCAATACTATCGCCTGAAGGATTTGCAAGTATTCTTTATAAAGATGCAAAAATGGCAGAAAAAGCAAGCGAAGATATGAAAATCACAGCAAAAGACCTGTTTGACATGGGCGTGATAGAAAAGATAATTCCCGAATATGGAATCATGACAAGAGAAAAATTAGGTTTTATTGGATTATATATGAAAACCGCTATAGCGGATTTTCTTATAAAAATACAGAAAATGACGCCGGAGGAGCTTATTTGTAAAAGATATGACAGATTTAGGAAGTTTTAATAAACATATTTTACTAAAAGAAAAAAATATTATTCCGCTTATGCAGGGCGGGATGGGCGTAGGAGTAAGTTTTTCGGGGCTTGCAGGAGCAGTTGCATCATGTAATGCCATAGGAATTATATCAACTGCACAGGCCGGTTTTGCAGAACCTGATTTTGAGACAAATACGCTTCAAAGCTGCCTTAGGGCAATAGACAGACAGATAAAAAGAGCAAAAGAAATAGCACAGGGACGTGGATTTGTAGGTGTGAATGTGATGACTGCGTTAAGACATTACAAAGAGCATGTAGCACAGGCAGTAAGAAGCGGTGCGGACATTATTGTATGCGGAGCCGGGCTTCCGCTTGATTTGCCGGGAATTGTCCGTGACGAATGTGAAATGTCGGGTGTTAAAAAGCCTCTTATAGCACCTATTGTATCATCTCAGCGTGCGGCAAAGCTTATATTGAAGCACTGGAGTGCAAAATATAATGACAGTCCGGATATTGTGGTTGTCGAAGGCCCTCTTGCGGGAGGACATCTAGGTTATACAAAGGATGAAGCACAGAATCCAGCAGCAGTTGATTTTTATAAGATAATAAAAGATGTAGCGGAATGTGTAAAAGAATATAGTGAAAAATTTTCAAAAAAAATTCTTATAGCAGCAGGAGGCGGCATTTACACAAAAGAAGATGCACAGAAAGTATTAGAGAGCGGTGCGGATATGATTCAGGTTGCAAGCCGTTTTGTTGCCACATACGAGTGTGATGCTGCACCGGAATATAAAAATGCTTATATAAATGCCACTCAAAAAGATATCCAGATTATAAAAAGTCCGGTTGGCATGCCGGGCAGGGCGATAAGAAATAAATTTGTCCAAAGAATCGAAAAAGAAAATATACCTGTAAAAAAATGTCTTTCGTGTCTTTCACACTGTAACCCATCGCAGATACCATATTGCATAACCAATGCACTTATCAATGCGGTAAAAGGTGATGTGGATAACGGACTTATTTTCTGCGGAGGCAGAGTCGGAAGCATTGGCAGGCTTCAGACGGTAAAAGATGTAATTGAGGAACTTGGGATAAATGTATCACAGTAAATATGCTGGTTGATACATATGTCACCTGTTATAAATCTTCCTTTTTTTGTAATATTCTATTGTAAAAATTACAACAAAAGGAGGATTTTTTATGTGTGCAAAAAACAAAAAATTAAAAAAATTTCTTTGCTTGTCTGCGGCGGTCATGCTGGCATTTTTAATGTGTGCAGCATGTCTGTTAGTTCCTGCAAAGGGAGAAAATGGTCCGTGTGATACGGGTGATCGGGCATTTGCTTATATTTCAGTCGAAAACGATGGAGATTCGAGCAATCCGCAGGGAGAATACAAGACTATCTATTCTGTCAACTCAAAAGATATTTCAACAGTGGAAGGAATATCTTACGACAGAGCTTCAAACACCCTTACAATCGAAAATTACAATAATACAAAAAACAGAATTGCAATGAATATGATGGGTGATGATTTCAAAATCAACATAAAAGGTGAAAATCATATCGGAGAACTTACTTCATACGGTGATGGCTGGGGAGGAAGCATAACGCTTACCGGAAACGGTACATTGTACATTAATGAAAACAAGTACTACGAAACAGGTATTTATATGAATGCCGAGAATACAAAATCAGTGATTACTGTCGGACCTGAATGTAGTGTATATGTATATTCGGGACAAAATGCCATCGTATCTTCATCAAATACTACAAGCGATATAATAAAAGCAGAAAACAAAATTAGTACAGAGCTTAAGACAGAAGTAACTCATCCTGTAAAAATGACAATGATATTTGCAGGTTATTTCAGCGATACATTAGTACCTTGGGAAGGTAATGTGTATACAAAGGAAGGCGACAGTGCAAAATATGACTGTATACAATCAACAAAATCTGACGGAACAGTAACTTATTGTTATTATGAGTTAAAGAAATACGACGGTTTCGACAAAGGCTATATAGGCGTTAAAAAAGAAGAGTTAAGCGAAAAGTCATCTGATTATAAGATGACAGACGAGATTGTAAAATGGTATAGTGCAGATTCTCTCAGCGGTTCTACTTCAACTCTCGTAAAAGATACAAAGACAGGCGAAGAAGCATATGCCGTAGTATCAAAATATGACAGTGCAACAGGAAATTCTAAGGGCTATCTTTGCAAGATAATCGCAAATTTCGGTACTGATGAATATAATCAGGAGACATGTCTTGTTGATATTGATAATCCTGTTGCTGATATTGCAAATCCTAACGAATATTATGTTAAGCTTCCTGACGGTTATGAGGCTGTCGGCGAGGAGATGACCAATATTTATAATGTGTCTGTAAAGAATGAAAAGGTAGAGTTTATCGGTTCATCTGCAGCTAAGGATGATAAAAATAACGATGTCAAAAAAGATGAAGAAGTAATTGAAATTCCGTCAGATGACAAGACTGTCGAAGCGGACGATTTCAACGAGATAATCAACAAAAATCAGGATTCTGATGTAATTATCAATTCTAATAACGATATTTCGTTTAAGTTTGAAAAAGGTACTATGAATCAGGTTGATGGTGTTGATAAATACGATTTTACAACAGAAGTTGTAAAGGAAGTTGAAAATGCCGGAAAGCTCCCTGCCGGGGTAACATCAGAAAACTTTATTCAGAAAATTGATTTCGCATATTCGGGACAGCTTCCTGCAAAGGCGGAAATCAAGATACCTGTAGGAACACAGTATGCAGGACGTACTCTTTATTACAGCAGACTTTACGATGACGGCACAATCGAAAATATTATGTCGGCAGCAGTTGATGAAAATGGTGTTATAACAGTTGAACAGGACCACTGTTCTGTATATCTTCTTACAACAACAAAGCTTACACAGACTCACGTGAGCGGTTCAGGTACGCAGGCGGCTGCACCTAATACGGGGGACAGTGCACCTTTAGCGTTTATGTTACTCGCAGTTGTTATCAGCAGCTTTGTATTAACTGTTATTGGCATTGTAAAGAAACGCAAAAATTCAGTTTTTTATTAAAAACATTGTCTGATTCAGTTTTAGCATACAAAAATATATGATATACTCTGATTAAAGCGACAACAGTGTTAAAGTGCGTGTATTTACGGACTGTGCGGCTGTTGTCGACTATGTAAAACTGAAAGGGACAATAATTAATGGAAAATAAAGAGATAAAAGGTATCATTCATTCAATTGAAAGTTTTGGCTCCGTAGATGGACCGGGTGTGAGGTATATCGTATTTTTGCAGGGCTGCCGTATGCGTTGCAGATACTGCCACAATCCTGACACATGGGCTTTAAAGGACAAGAACTCCTATGAGGAAACTCCGGCCGAGACATTAAAGAAGGCTATGAGATTCAAGGCTTATTGGAAGGAAACAGGCGGAATAACTGTGAGCGGCGGAGAGGCACTTTTACAGATTGATTATGTGACAGAGCTTTTCAGGCTTGCAAAAGAACAGGGAGTTCATACGACACTTGACACATCAGGTAATCCGTTTACAAGAGAAGAGCCGTTCTTTAGCAAATTTAACGAACTTTTGAAATATACAGATTTATTCCTTCTTGATATTAAGCATATTGATCCTGTTAAGCACAAGGATTTAACACAGTGGGATAACTCTAATATTCTTGATATGGCAAAATATCTTTCTGATAACGGCAAGAAGATGTGGATTAGAAATGTATTAGTTCCGGGTTATACTGATGGTGAAGAGGATTTACAGAAATTAAGCGACTTTATCTCTTCATTAAAGACAATTGACCGTGTTGAGGTACTTCCATATCATACACTTGGCGTATTTAAGTGGAAAGAATTAGGAATCGATTATACACTGGAAGGTGTCAGTCCACCTGATGGTGAGCTTATCAAAAAAGCAAACGATATTTTAAAAACAAGTGAATACAAGGGCTACCTTAACAGACAGTAAAATTATTAGCCCATTTTCAGCTTCCCGGTCATTTCATATGGCCGGGAAGTTGATTTATATCGGTAAAAAATGTATAATATAAATATTATAACCTGATACAGAATTTTTTAACAATATATTGAGCAGGAGTGCAAAAGTTATGGAGAGATTAGTGGATTTACATGTGCATCTTGATGGCTCGCTCTCACTTGAAACTGTAAAGGAGCTTGCCGCAAGACAAGGAATTGAGATTCAAAACGATGACATACTTATTAAAAAACTTCAGGTTTCAAAAGATTGCCGTGATTTGAATGAATATCTTACAAAATTTGAATATCCGCTTATGCTGTTACAGACCATTGATTCGATAGAATATGCGGTTTATTCGCTTATGAAAAGGCAGTCGGAACAGAATCTTTTGTACAGTGAGATTCGCTTTGCACCGCAGCTTCACACAAAAAAAGGACTTTCACAGGAAGAAGTTGTAACAGCTTCCCTGAAAGGAAGACGAAAATATTTCGATGAATTAAGGCAGAAAGAAAATATAAAAGAAGGTGACATCCCCTCTTTTTACAGCAATATTATATTGTGCTGCATGAGAGGAAACGGCAACGAGAGGGAAAATGAGGAGACAATAAGGATAGCCGCAGAGTTTCTCAGTGATTCGGATGGGGTTGTTGCAGTTGACCTTGCGGGGGCGGAAGCCCTGTTTCCCACATCGGATTATGAAAAGCTGTTTGCACATGCGAGAGCTGAGGGGATTCCTTTTACAATACATGCGGGTGAGGCGGCAGGACCCGAAAGCATCAGACAGGCTGTTGATTACGGCACTGCAAGGATAGGTCATGGGGTAAATTGTATACATGATAAAAATTTGATGAATATTATTGCAGAAAAAGGCATAACATTGGAGTTGTGTCCGACAAGCAATCTTAATACCAAAATTGTCAATGATATAAAAGACTATCCTATAGATAAAATTATAAATAATAAAATTAAAGTTACGATAAATACCGACAACATGACAGTTTCGGGAACTGATGAGGCATCGGAGATGAAGCTTATATGTGATACGTTCGGTTATGATGGGAATATGAGAAGAATATTTGTAGATAATGCGATAGATGCCGCATTTTTATCAAATGAAATGAAAGAGAAATTAAGGGGTAATTTATAAAATGAAGGTAAATGAACTTTTTTGCAGGGAGTGTGTTGAGCAGATATATGTACCTGATGTAGTCAGAGTTGATTTATTAAGTATTATTGAAGAAAAGTTAAAAAAAGCGGGATTTTACTACAGAATTGCCTACAGGGTGAAAGCGGTAGATTCTACAGTTGATAAATTGCAGTTTAAAGATTACAGACGGCCGGGGACGGAAAATGAAGATAAAAAGATGCAGGATTTAATCGGTATAAGAATCATGCTTTATTTTGTGGATGATGTACCAATATGCCGCAGTCTTCTGGATACATTATTTGCTACTCCCGGTGTGTGGGAGACGACAGAAACAAATGAATATGAATTTAAAGCGATGAAAATAAATGGTATTTTCAAGCTTCCGGGTTATCTTGCAAAAACAATAGTTAATCCGATGCTTTCGGATTATATAGATGACACGTTTGAAGTCCAGGTAAGAACCAATTCATTTGAGGGCTGGCATGAGATAGAGCATGATTTAAGATATAAAGGTTCGGCTTTCGGTGAAGGCAATGAAGCTCTTGCAAGAAAAATGAACAGTATTCTTGCAACTCTTGAACTGTGTGATGATTCGGTTGTCAAGCTTCTTGAAGATCTGGGCCATCAGCATTACAAAGATCATAAGTGGGGCGACATGATAAGGTGTCATTACAGACTCAAGATGACAAATGAGCTTATACATCCAGAGCTTAAAAAGGTGTTTGATGAAGATACAGAACTTGCAAAAATATTTTTCAAGTTTGACAGAAAGCTTGCTATAAGCAGATTGTGGAATAATACGGCAGACAAGATACCTGAGCTTACAATCAATTACATAATAAAGATTGTCAATCAGATAGGACCTGATGATGAACGTCTTAATAAGGTCTTTGAACTTATAGATAATGAGTCAGGAACAGAAGATAATTTTACAAAGAGAAAGAAGTTTGAGCCGTTCCATATGCTTGGAAGTTACAAAGTATTTACGGCAGATACATATCTTGATACAACTAATCTATCTGAGAAAGATGCTTTTAAAAAGGCATCTTCATACATATATGCATGGATACATTCAAGATATTGTGAGGCATTTTCTGATTTACCTGATACAGTTGATAATTATTACCGCAGTGTTCCGGGATATACTGTCAATGTAGAATATAATGAAGATAATATGCACTTTTATGAATGTTCAACGCATATAGATTCAAAGATTGCAAGCAGGATATGGGTATCGAAAGCATCTTTGGTAAAAAATGATAATGGTATAGAATTTAAGGTGAGCAACGAGTATGCCGAACCAAAAGACAGGTACAGGGATAATGAAAATGTTCTGTTTTCACGCCCTAATTTTTATGGTGAAATTGCTGACAATATAGGTATCTGCGATGTTGTAAGACTAAAAGAAAATGTAAAATATGTTAGCAGTGATAATTATGATGAGATGTGCAGTCTTATAAATAATAAAGACAGAAAATTTCCTGTCATAGTATTTATGGCAAAGGATAATTCATGGATTGACAAGTTTGATGTTAATTATTTTGCATATCTTGTTGGATATTATGCACATATAAAAATGATTGACGGTGATGAGTGCTGCAGAAGATTTATAGAAGAATATGGACTTGATAAGGAAAGATGTGAAGATTCAATCACTGTTTTCTATGACACAGATAATCCGAAAACAAGTTATAAATCCGACATTATTGACACTACATTTGAAGTTATTAAGCTTGAACAGAAGAAGTATTGGAATGAAAATGGCTGCAGGGCATACAGACGCCAGCTTGTTGCTGAAATAAGAGAGAAAAATATTGAAAATGCGGACCTGTAATGATATAATAAATAGGTTTTGTATATGAATAAACGATAAATGGAGGAAAAAATGGATTATAATAAACTTGCACAGATGCTTTTTCCGGATGTAAAGAATTCACCGGAATATTACGAAGAAAAGTTCCCATACAGAAAACTTCCTGCAAAGGCTCAGGTTACACGTATGGCACCAAGTCCTACTGGATTTATACATCTTGGAAATCTTTACAGTGCACTTGCTGACGAGCGTATAGCACACAGACATGGCGGTGTATTTTATTTAAGAATTGAAGATACTGATGAAAAGCGTAAAGTTGACGGAGCAGTTGAACTTATTATTGATACACTTCGTTATTTCGATATCGAATTTGACGAGGGTGCAGGTTTTCCTGATGACGCTCCACAAAATATATACGGACCATATTTCCAGAGACAGAGAGTTGAGATTTATCATGCTTATGCAAAGAGTCTCGTAGAAAAAGGTCTGGCTTATCCTTGTTTTTGTACAGAGGAAGAACTTGAAAGCGTAAGACAGAAGCAGGAAGAGAATAAGGTTCTTACAGGATATTATGGTGAATATGCTGTATGCCGCAATCTTTCTCTTGAAGAGATTGAAAAGAACCTGAATGAAGGAAAGTCTTATGTGTTAAGACTCCGTTCACAGGGCAGTCCTGACAAGGAGATTACATTTGTTGACAGTATCAAGGGTGAGATTAAGCTTCCTGAAAATATACATGATATTGTTTTATTAAAACGTGATGGTATTCCGACATATCATTTTGCACATGCAATTGATGACCATCTTATGCGTACAACAGTTGTTGTAAGAGGCGGAGAGTGGCTTGCATCTGCACCAATCCATTATGAGCTTTTCCATGTGCTTGGGTTTAAGATGCCTGAATATGCCCATACTGCCCACCTTATGAAATTCGACGAGGAGACAGGTGGTAAGAGAAAGTTATCAAAGAGAAAAGATCCGGAACTTTCACTTGATTATTACAGACAGGATGGATATCATCCATATTGTATGAAAGTTTATCTTATGACACTTCTTAATTCTAATTTTGAAGAGTGGCATGAGCAGTTTCCTGATAAAGATATTAATGAATTTCCATTTTCAATTGAGAAAATGAGCCAGTCAGGTGCTTTATTTGATAAAGATAAACTTCATAACATCTGCAAGAATGAACTTTCAAAGCTTTCAGAGGATGAACTTTATGATTTCCTTTACAACTGGGCGTCAGAAAATGCACCTGAAAAGAAGGATATGTGGTTTGCCGATAAAGAAAAAATGCTTGCAATATTAAGACTCTACATGGGTATTGGCATGAAGAGAAGAAGAAAAGATTTTATGTATGCAAAGCAGATATTTAACATGATTTCATATTTCTTTGACGGGGAAAGCACTGACGAAAAAGATGAGTTCAGACTTGATATGTCAGAGGTTAAGAATATTCTTAATGATTATATGGCAGCATATAACCATGATGATGATAATTCAGCATGGTTTAACAAGCTTAAAGAAATTGCTGACAAGCACGGCTATGCATCGGATATGAAAGCTTATAAGGCTTCACCTGAGAGTTTCAAGGGTAATGTGTCTGATATAGCTGAAGTTGTAAGAATTGCTGTTACAGGACGTGCCAATACACCTGATTTGTGGTCAATTGTTCATATAATGGGTGAAGAGCAGATGAAACAGAGAATTGAAAAAGTTATTAACAGATAAAGAATTATGAAATTTATAAGACATTGAATTATAATGGGAAAGCCGTTTATTTGGCTTTCCTTTTTTCTGTCAGGCAAAGCCGATATAAAGATAAAAAAATAACAGCATCAAATGCTGTTTTGTAAAATAAATCTTAGGAGATATAGCCTGCAGCCGCCGGTATAAGAGGGGGGATGTGTAGGCGGCTGCCGCTATAATCAAAAATGAGAGGTTGTCATAATTATTGTTGCAGGTGGAGCAACATAATAATGAGGCGTAATATATATCAGTGAATGAGATATATTACGTTATTAATGTTATACCACTACACAAAAACATTGTCAACACTTTTTGAAAAAAATTTTGTTTTTTGTCATTTTTTGAAATAATTTGGATATTTGACAAGAAATTCATCCAAATGTTCCATGTATCTTTTGGTATGGCAAAGTGAAATTTCATAAGCTTTTTCTTTGTCATGTGCTTCAAATGCATCTACCATGTCAGAGTGATCTTTTACCAGCTTATCTGTATTAATTGATGAAAACATAAGAATTACGATTCTGTCAAACTGGTATGCATTTTCGCGTATTATATTATGCCAGAACTGCTTGCCGCAGGCACAATAGATATACTTGTGGAATTCTTTATCACATGCCTGTGTTTTTGCAAGATTATCATTTTTGAGATGATGTTTCCACTGGACAATATTTTCACGAAGATATGCAATATTATCAGGTGTAAGTTTTTCACATGCAAGTTGTGTTACTGATTGTTCCATCAGATTACGGAGTTCAAGAAATTCATCAATTGCAGCTGTATCTATGTACGATACGAATGTACCCTGTTTTGGATATATGTCAATCATATTCTGCTGATGCAGCTCCAGAATGGCTTCTCGTATGGGGGTTCTGCTTATACCATAAAGCTCACATAAATCTGATTCTGTAATTTTATCTCCTGGCTTCATTTGGAGATTTACAAGATTATATAGAAGAGCTCTTTTAGCGTAATGCTTGGCATTTTCTCCGGGTAATTGTTCAAATACTTCCATCATTAGCACATCCTTTTTCAAGTTTTATAATATATTACATGTATTTTAAGCCTTATAAAGAGCCAATGCAATAGCGTTCATGTTAAAAAAACTGTATTTTGTGTATTTTTTTTTGTAATTCTGTAAAATGCAAGCAAAATAAAGTAATAAAATTTAACAAAAGAAAGTGACATTTTAAATTTTGTGATGTAAAATGTAAAGCGTATTAAGAAAATCAGATTTATAAATACAGCTATAATTGGATAAAGGAATAAATGTGGAAGAAGAAATATTTAACGTAACGATAGACCGGCCAATAGGAAGTTCACATCCGGATTATCCTTCTTTGGTATATCCGGTGAATTATGGTTATATAGAAGGAGTTATTGCACCGGATGGAGAAAATCAGGATGCGTATGTAATTGGTGTTGATACACCGGTTGACCATTTTACGGGAAAGAGGATAGCTATTATTCACAGAAGGGATGATGTGGAAGATAAATGGGTTATTACACCGGAAAATGTTCCATATAATAAACAGCAGATTGAGGATATGGTATATTTTCAGGAACAGTATTTTGACAGTTATGTGGAAATGCTTGATGAAGAAATGTGGGATGCATATAACTGTAAAGGTGAAAAACTTGGATATCAGATTCCCCGAAGTATGGCAAAGTCATTAAGTGAAGGTGTATATCATATTGCAGTTATGATATATGTTAAGCGTGCTGACGGATGCATTCTTGCCACTCAGAGATCAAGAAATAAGACTAATCCTTTAAAATGGGAGGTTACCGGTGGTTCAATTCTTGCCGGTGAGACACCTGTTGAAGGGGCAGCAAGAGAACTTGCAGAAGAAACAGGAATAATAAAGAAAATATCTGAATTTCGTGAAATTTATAACTGTTATGATGTCAAAAGACATTGTATATATTATATTTATCTTGCAGAGGTTCCATCTGATATGCCAATACACCTTCAGATAGGTGAGACAATGGATTATGAATTTCTGCCATATGATGAGTTCAGGGAACTTGTATGTTCTGACAGGTTTGTGGCTTCTGAACAGGGAAGATTTATTGCACATGAAGAACTTATGAAAAGTGTGCTTGATGCAAATAATATATAATATAGATTTATTTTGAATAAAGGAAGTAAATGATATGGAATTATATGATGGCAGACCGGATAATACGGATGGCAGGCAGGATAATGAAATAAGAGTATATGATTTGCTTGACAGTCTGGGAATACAGTATAAGCGTACAGATCATGAACCGGCAACGACCATGGAAGTCTGCCGCGATATAGATGCTGTACTTGATACGCTTATCTGCAAAAATTTATTTTTATGTAACAGACAGAAAACAGCATTTTACTTGCTTATGATGCCTGGTGACAAGCCGTTTAAGACGAAAGAGCTTTCATCGCAGATTAACAGTGCGAGGCTTTCGTTTGCAGACCCGGAATACATGCAGGAATATCTTGATATAAAACCTGGTGCCGTAAGCGTAATGGGGCTTATGAATGATAAGGAAAATCATGTAAGGCTTCTTGTTGATGAAGATGTTTTAAAGGGTGAAAACGTAGGATGCCATCCGTGTGTCAACACATCAAGTCTTAAAATAAAGACAAAAGATGTATTTGATACATTTTTAAAAAGTGTAGGACATGATATGACTGTTGTACATCTTACAGGAGAATAAAATATAATGACAAAAATGGAAGCCGGACATGTTGTCGGACTTCCATTTTGATTTATTTTCTGCAGTCGCTTTAAAAATTATATTTAATAAAGCTTATATGTTTTTACAAGAAGCGGAACTTCCGCAATCAGCATGCCAACCCAGCCTGCAAGGTAAGAAAACGGAAGAGCTTCTATGCCGAGACCAAATATAAATACAAGTGGAAGTGCTGCAAGTACACGCACACCCATATTTACAAAACTGCTTATAAGTGTAATCTTCAAATCGCCTATTCCTCTGAAATATCCCTGGATACCATTGGTTAATGCCGGAAGAAGATACATTATTGAAATAAGATGAAGATATGTAACGCCATGGCGTATGACTTCCTCGTCTTTGACAAACATAAGCATAAGAGGTCTTGCAAATATGAAACATATAAGGAATATTGCTATTCCGTAGATTATTTCGAGTGTTAGACCGCATCTGAAGCCTTCACGCATACGGTCATTTTTTCCAGCACCCTTGTTTTGTGCCATAAGTGCGGTCATAGCATGTGCAATATTCTGTTCGGGTGTGTATGCAAAATCATCTATTCTGTTTACGACTGCAAAAGCTGCTGCAACAGAAACACCCATTGTATTGACTATAGCCTGAATACCGATTTTTCCAAGCTGTACAGTGGCCTGCTGCATCGCTGAAGCCCAGCCGTATGCAATTGTGCGTTTTAAAAGGCTCATGTCAAATACAAGCCATTTTTTTCCGAGACGTAAAATTGGCACTTTTTTCTGTATATAAATTATACAAAGCAGGCAGCACAGAGCTTCACTGATAACAGTGGAAACAGCACAGCCGTTGCTTCCGGCTTTGAGTACAACTACAAAGAACAGGTCGCCGAAAATATTTAATACGGCACTTGCAATAAGAAAATATAGCGGTGAGTTGCTGTCGCCGAGTGCTCTCAGTGTACTCGAGAAAAAGTTATATAAAAATGTAAATACCAGACCGATAAATATAATTCTGAGATATTGTGTTGTCATATTAAGAATTGATTTGTCAACTTGCAAAAGTGTCAGGATTGGAACTGCGAATATAATGCATAGCAGGCTTAATATAATTGAAAATATTACGCCAGAAATCATTGTAGTGCTTATCTGACGGTGAAGTGTGTCATAATCTTTGGCACCAAACTGCATGCCCATAAGAATACTTGCACCCATACACAATCCGTTGAGAAACAGAATCATAAGAGTTGTGACCGGATTGCATATTCCGACTGCTGCGAGAGCTTCTTTTCCGACGAAATGTCCGACAATAATACTGTCCACGGCATTGTAAGTCAGCTGAAAAAGGTTGCCAAGTACAAGTGGAATTGTAAATTTTACAAGTATAGGCATGATTTTACCTGTGGTTAAATCTTTTGTCATATTAAATTTCCTTCTGCTTTCATTTGAAATTGTCAAACATATATTATGTATAAAAATTTATGAAAGTCAAGAAAAACAGACAAAATTAAGGATTTTAGAAATAAATTCCCGATTCTCTTACAATTCCTATTTGACTTGTAGGAATTATTTGTAGTATTATAATAAAGAACGATAGAAATGGAGTTGTAAAACTATGAAAGTTTCGTATAAAGATATGGAGTTGTATGCCATAACTGATAACAGATGGCTTAATGGAAGAAAATTAAGTGAAGTTGTTGAGGATATTTTAAATAATGGTGCAACTTTTTTACAGCTGCGAGATAAGGAAGCAACACATGAAGAGCTTGTTGCAGAGGCTAAAGAACTTAAAGTGATTGCAGCAAAATATAAAGTTCCGTTTGTGGTTAATGATGATGTGCTTGCTGCAAAGGAAGCTGATGCCGATGGTGTCCATATCGGACAAAGCGATACCGCTTATGAAGAAGCAAGAAAGATTCTTGGACCTGATAAGATTATAGGTATGACGGCGAAGACTGTTGAACAGGCACAAATGGCTGAAAAACTTGGTGCTGATTATATAGGTACCGGGGCAGTATTTCATACAAGTACCAAAACGGATGCAAAAGATATGAAATTAAAAACACTTGTTACGGTTGCGGACAGCGTTGATATGCCTGTTGTTGCAATTGGCGGTATAACCTATGATAACATGGACAAGGTCAAAGATACGGGAGTTTCCGGAATTGCAGTTGTTTCGGCTTTGTTTGGTGCAGATAATCCGGGAGCAGCAACTCGTAAGATGAAAGAAAAATGCGATAAGATATTTAATTATAATCCGCGTAATATAATTTTTGATATGGACGGTACGCTTCTTGATTCAATGCCTTACTGGAGACATCTTGCGAGAGAGTATGCATTAAGCCATGTGGAAAGTCTGCCGGATGATTTTGATAGTATGACTTATATGATGGATATGGTAGAGTGCGGAAAATATTTTCAGGATGTACTTGGGATTAATGTTCCATATGATAAAATGCAGGAAGAAATACTGGGGATAATGGGAGAACATTATAAGAATGATATTCCTATGAAACCCGGCATGAGAAGGCTGTTGATTACAGAAAAGGCAAATGGAAGTACGATGAGTATATTTACCAATTCAGATATAAAATGTGCACAGAATGCAATGGAAAGGCTGGGACTCTCAGATTGTTTCCGCTTTATGACTACATCATACATTATAGGAATTAATAAAAAATATCCGGAAAGTTATATAAAAGTCTGCGATATGATGGGATGTAACCCCTGTGATATTTATATTTATGAGGATGTCCTTCACGGCGTCGAAAATGGTAAAGCAGCTGGATGTAAAGTTATTGCTGTATATGATGAAGATTCAAAAGACCATTGGGAAATAATAAAAAATACAGCTGATGATGTAATTGATATCCAGCAGAGGGAGGAATCATGAAAAAGAAAGTTGTAGTTGGAATGTCAGGAGGCGTCGATTCGTCAGTGGCAGCATATCTTTTGAAAGAGCAGGGATATGATGTCATTGGTGTTACAATGCAGATATGGCAGGACGAGTCACAGGAACAGATAGAGGACAACGGAGGCTGCTGTGGGATTACGGCGGTCGATGATGCAAGAAGAGTAGCGATGCAGCTTGATATTCCTTACTATGTTATGAATTTTAAAAATGAATTCAAGAAAAATGTAATAGATTATTTTACTGATGAATACATTCATGGAAGAACGCCAAATCCATGTATTGCATGTAACAGACATGTAAAATGGGAATCTCTTTTAAAGAGAAGCCTTGAAATAGGTGCAGATTGTATCGCTACAGGACATTATGCAAGAATAGCACAGCTTGAAAATGGCAGATATGCGATAAGAAATTCAGTAACTGCAAAAAAAGATCAGACATATGCTTTGTATAATCTCACACAGGAACAGCTGTCACATACGCTTATGCCGGTTGGTGATTATAATAAAGATGAAATAAGAGCTATCGCAGAAAAGATAGGTATTCAGGTAGCACATAAGCCTGACAGCATGGAGATATGTTTCGTGCCTGACAATGATTATGCAGGATTTATTACACGCGAGACAGGATATGTGAGCAGACCTGGTAATTTTGTCGATTTACATGGCAATATTCTTGGAACACACAAGGGTATAATTCATTATACAGTCGGACAACGAAAGGGGCTTGGCCTTGCAATGGGACATCCTGTTTTTGTTGTTGCGATAAGACCGGAGACAAACGAAGTCGTAATTGGTGAAAATGATGATGTATTTTCAACAAAACTATATGCAAATAATATTAATCTCATGTCAGTTGACAAAATTGAAGAACCAATACGTGCAAGAGCTAAAATCAGATACAGCCATGAAGGTGCTGACTGTACAATACGGATGGCTGATGACGGACTGCTGGAGTGTGTATTTGATGAAAAACAGAGAGCTGTAACGCCGGGACAGGCACTTGTAATATATGATGGAGACTATGTTTTAGGAGGAGGAACAATAATATGAAAATATCAACAAAAGGAAGATATGCAGTAAGACTTATGCTTGATCTTGCCATGCATAATACAGGAGAAGCAGTAAGCATAAAAGATATATCAAAGCGTCAAGGGGTATCTGACAAGTATCTTGAGCAGATTATTTCTGTTCTTAACAAAGCAGGATATGTGCGAAGCATAAGAGGTGCACAAGGCGGATACATGTTAAAGAAAGATCCTAAGGATTATACTGTAGGCATGATTTTAAGGCTTACTGAAGGTTCACTTGCACCTGTATCGTGTGTTGATGATGACGATATGGTATGTGAAAGAGAAAACGGCTGTGTTACGTTTTATGTATGGAAAAAACTGAATGATGCAATTAATGGAGTTGTCGATTCGATAACACTTGCGGATTTAGTAGAAATGCAGATGCAGATGAGCGATAATTACGTCATTTAAAAAATATATAAAAATTTTCATTTTTTTATTGACATAAAAAGTGAAAATTGTTATATTATGGTTAATTCATAGCAAACCACTATGAAAACAAGGATATTAATAATTAAGAATATAACAGCGATGTTTTAATTACTCGCGGAAAAGAGGAATGTTATGGCAAAGAAAGCATACAAAGACAGAGATTTAAAATTTGAAACATTACAGCTTCATGTAGGACAGGAAACTGCAGACCCGGTTACAGATGCAAGAGCAGTACCTATTTATCAGACATCATCATTTGTATTCCACAATTCACAGCATGCGGCTGACCGTTTTGCGTTAAAGGATGCAGGTAACATTTATGGCAGACTTACAAATCCTACAGAAGATGTTTTCGAGAAGAGAATGGCTGCTCTTGAAGGCGGTGTCGCAGCTCTTGCTGTAGCATCAGGTGCAGCAGCCGTTGCTTATACAATTCAGAATCTTGCATTTGCAGGTGACCATATCGTAGCCGCAAAGAATATTTATGGCGGTACATATAACTACCTTGCACATACAATCGTTGATTACGGTGTTACTACAACATTCGTTGACCCTCTTGATGTTAAGAATTTTGAAGATGCAATCCAGGATAACACAAAGGCTCTTTATATCGAGACACTTGGCAATCCTAATTCAGAAGTTGCAGATATTGAAGCTATTGCAAAGATTGCACATGCTCACAACATTCCGCTTGTAATCGATAGCACATTTGCAACTCCATATCTTGTTCGTCCATTTGAATATGGTGCTGATATCGTTATTCATTCAGCAACTAAGTTTATCGGCGGACATGGTACAACAATCGGTGGTGTAATTGTTGATGGCGGTAAGTTTGACTGGAAAGCATCAGGCAAATTCCCACAGTTTACAGAGCCTAACGAAAGCTATCACGGAATCAGCTTTGTTGATGCAGCAGGCCCGGCAGCATTTATTACAAGAATTCGTGCCATTATCCTTCGCGATACAGGTGCTACAATTTCACCAATCCATTCATGGATTTTCATTCAGGGACTTGAGACACTTTCATTAAGAGTTGAGCGTCACGTTGAGAATGCATTAAAGGTTGTTGATTACCTTTCAAAGAATCCATTGGTAGAAAAAGTAAATCATCCGGCAGTTACAGATGACCCTGAACAGCAGAGACTTTATAAGAAATATTTCCCTAACGGCGGCGGCTCAATTTTTACATTTGAAATCAAGGGTGATGCTGAGACAGCTAAGAAGTTTATCGATAATCTTGAATTATTCTCACTTCTTGCCAATGTAGCCGATGTTAAGTCACTTGCTATTCATCCGGCTTCAACAACTCATTCGGAACTTAACGAAGCAGAGCTTCTCGATCAGGGAATCAAGCCTAATACAATTCGTCTTTCAATTGGTACAGAAAATATTGATGATATTATTGAAGACCTTGACGAAGCATTTAAGGCTATTTCAGAATAAGATTCTGACTGGGACATTTTATCGTAATAATTGAAAATTTAGTCTTGTCTTATAAAAACATATGTGATAATATGTACTCAAATATTGAAAAGACTTTGACGGAAAGAGTAGTGTATTTAAGCCATACAGAGAGGATTACATCTGCTGAGAGTATTCCATGAAACTGATTACATGAAAACCACTCCTGAGTTGTATGCGAAAGATTACCGGTTGGTTCCGTTTTCCCAAGCATTACCGCATAGCTGCGTTAAAGGTGTAAGGAATATGTGTTAGTATTCCGTGAGTGAAAGATAAGGTGGAACCGTGTTATATGCACCCTTAGTTAAGCATTTAAGCTTGACTTGGGGTGCTTTTTTCAATATTAATTTTATTAATTTAAGGAGCAGAGTTAAAATGGTAAATTTTAAAGAAGATGAAAATTTAAAAACACTGAATCATTCATGTGCACATTTGATGGCACAGGCTGTAAAGCATCTTTATCCTGATGCAAAGTTCTGGGTAGGACCTGTTGTTGCAGAAGGTTTTTACTATGATATCGACCTTGGAGACAGAGTTATAAGAGATGAGGATATTGCAGCTATAGAGAAAGAAATGAAAAAGGTTGCAAAGACAGGTAAGAAGATTATCCGCCGTGAGATTTCAAAACAGGAAGCTATGGAACTTTTTAAGGATGATGAATATAAGATTGACCTTATTTCAAAACTTGAAGACGGTACTATCACATGCTACGATCAGGGAGATTTCACAGACCTCTGCCGTGGACCTCATGTTGATAATGTAAAGCTTTGCCGTAACTTCAAGCTTATCAAACATTCAGGCGTTTACTGGAAGGGTGACAGTAAGAATAAAGTATTGCAGAGAATTTATGGTGTATGTTTTCCTACAGCAGAGGAACTTGAGGCTCATCTCGCACTTCTTGAGGAAGCAAAAGAGCGTGACCACAGAAAAATCGGTAAGGATATGCAGCTTTTCATGTCTGATGACCTTATTGGACGCGGTCTTCCGATGTTCCTTCCAAAGGGTTATGTAATATGGCAGGAACTTGAAAATTATATCAAGGCAAAAGAAAGAAAGAATGGATATCTTCACGTAATGACACCTTGTGTTGGTACTGTAAACCTTTATAAGACATCAGGCCACTGGGATCATTACAAAGAAAATATGTTCCCTGCAATGGAAGTTGAAGGCGAATCATTCGTATTAAGACCTATGAACTGTCCTCATCACATGATGATATATGCTAACAGAATGCACTCATACAAGGATTTACCTATAAGAATAGGTGAGATTGCACACGATTTCAGATTCGAGGCAAGTGGTACACTTAAAGGTATCGAGAGAGGCAGACATTTTTGTCAGAATGATGCACATCTTTTTGTTACACCAGAGCAGATTGAAGATGAGTTCAAGAAAGTAGTTGATCTTATTTTCAGCACATACAAGGATTTCGGAATCACAGATTACCGCTGTGTACTTTCACTCAGAGACCCTGAGGACAAGGTAAAGTATCATGATGATGATGAGATGTGGAATAATGCAGAAAACGCTCTCAGACGTGTTCTTGATGATATCGGAATTGAGTATACAGAAGAAATCGGTGAGGCTGCATTCTATGGTCCTAAGCTTGATGTAAATGTTAAGCCGGCTATCGGTAACGAATATACACTTTCAACATGTCAGCTTGATTTCTGCCTTCCGGCTAAGTTTAATCTTTCATATATTGACAAGGACGGCGAGAAAAAGACACCTGTTGTACTTCACAGAGCTATTCTTGGTTCTCTTGACAGATTTATGGCATATATACTTGAGGAGACAAAGGGTAACCTTCCGTTATGGCTTGCTCCTGTTCAGGCAAGAGTTATGCCTGTAACTACAGATAACGAAGAACTTGTTGCATATGCACAGAAAGTATGCGACGCACTTGAAGCTGAGAACGTAAGAGTAGAGCTTGACGCAAGAGCAGAAAAACTCGGATATCGTATGCGTGAAGGACAGGTTCAGAAAGTTCCATACCTTCTTGTAATCGGTAACAATGAAAAAGAAGAAAATACAGTATCTTACAGACTTCACGGTGAGCAGAAAACTACAACGGTATCACTTGATGAATTTGTCGAAAAAGTTAAGACTCAGATTGCAACAAAGGCATTAGAGATTAACTAATACGTATGTCTTTATGAAAGCCCTGCCTTTTGAGCAGGGCTTTTTTGATAATAAATCAGGAGGAGTTATGGGCAGATATATTATGGCACTCGACCAGGGGACAACAAGCTCAAGGTGCATTTTATTTGATAAAAAGGGAAATATTATATCAAAATCATCAAAAGAATATGAACAGATTTATCCGAAAGAAGGCTGGGTTGAGCACAATCCGATGGAGATATGGTCATCACAGCTTGGTGTTGCCATTGAAGCTATGGCAATGGTTAATGTTCCGGCAGATGATATTGAAGCAATAGGAATTACAAATCAGAGAGAAACGACAATTATATGGGATAAAAAGACTGGAAAACCTGTATACAATGCGATTGTGTGGCAGTGCAGAAGAACAGCTGATTCGGTTGAAAAAATAATGCATGATGATAATATGGCAGATATTATCAAAAAAAAGACAGGGCTTATTCCTGATGCGTATTTCAGTGCGACAAAGATTGCATGGATATTGGATAATGTTGACGGAGCAAGAGAAAAAGCAGAAAATGGAGAACTTGCATTTGGAACAGTTGATACATGGCTTATCTGGAATCTTACTAAGGGAAAAGTTCATGCGACAGATTATACCAATGCTGCAAGAACAATGCTGTTTAATATCCATACACTTGAGTGGGATAAAGAACTTATGGAATATTTTAATATTCCTGAAAACATGCTGCCGCAGGTTAAGCCATCAAGCTGTATATATGGTGAAACTGATAAATCAGTATTTGGCAGTTCAATTATAATTGCCGGTGCTGCAGGTGACCAGCAGAGTGCATTGTTTGGACAGTGCTGTTTTAATCCGGGTGAAGTGAAAAATACATATGGAACAGGATGTTTTTTGCTTATGAATACGGGAAATAATCCTATTTATTCAGATAACGGACTACTCACAACTCTTGCAGCCGGAAGTACAAAAGATAAACCTGAGTATGCACTCGAGGGAAGCGTATTTGTTGCCGGAGCAGTTGTACAGTGGCTCCGTGATGAATTAAGGATGATTAAAGATGCAGCATCAACAAAAGAGTATGCCATGAAAGTTGAAAATACGGCCGGAGTATATATTGTTCCTGCATTTTCAGGGCTTGGTGCACCATATTGGAATCCGTATGCAAGAGGAACGGTTGTGGGTCTTACAAGAGGTACAAAAAAAGAACATTTTATAAGAGCTGCACTTGAATCAATAGCCTATCAGGCAGATGATGTTATACGTGCAATGGAAAAGTCGGCAGATATTAAGCTTAGTGGACTTAAAGTAGATGGTGGTGCCAGTGCAAATGAGTTTCTTATGCAGTTTCAGTCTGATATAACAGGTGAAAGCGTAATACGCCCATCATGTATAGAGACAACAGCTCTTGGTGCAGCATATCTTGCAGGTCTTGCAACGGGATATTGGAAAGATAAAGATGAGATAAAGAAAAACTGGCGTCTTGGTGCAGAATACGATGCCCATATGAGTTCGGATGAAAGAAGGAAACTTCTTAAAAACTGGAAACATGCTGTTAATTCGGCTTTGTTTTGGGCAGAGGCAGCTGAGAAATAGTCCGTAGGTATGTGAGAATGTAATAATTAGTAAGAAAATCCACTGGACAAATAATATTATTATTGCTATACTGTTTATAGTAACTATTGAACGTGATTATTTGGGGAGGGTAAGTCCTTTCACCGAAAAATTGGGATTTTGCTATGCAAAATAAGGAGGGTTTTTGGATGGAATTACAATTAGAGCATTTAAGCAAAACATATGGAACAGTTCAGGCACTTAAAGATATTTCTTATACTTTTAAGCCGGGAATATATGGAATTCTTGGTGCTAATGGTGCCGGTAAGAGCACGATGATTAATCTTATTACAGATAATGTCGCAAGAGACAAAGGAAGTGCCGGTGGAAGTATACTGTATGATGGTCAGGATATATTAAAGCTTGGCAGCAGATTCAGGGGCATAATCGGATATATGCCACAGCAACAGGGATTTTATGAGGATTTCTCGCCTAAAGCATTTTTAAGATATATGGCTGAGATAAAGGGAATAAAAGGAAAGAATGAAAAAGGGCAGACGGTAAAAGAACAGATTGATGAGCTTCTTGAAGTTGTTAATCTGACCGGTGTTGCATATAAAAAAATTGGTGGATTTTCAGGAGGCATGAAACAAAGAGTCCTTTTGGCACAGGCACTGCTAGGTGATCCTGATATTCTTATTCTTGATGAGCCGACTGCCGGTCTTGACCCTAAAGAGAGAATTGCAATCCGCAATTATATTGCAGAACTTTCACGCAATAAGATTATACTTTTTGCAACACATGTTGTAAGCGATATAGAATGTATAGCTGATTATGTTCTTCTTCTGAAGAAAGGTGAGATTATTGCAATGGGAACACCTGTAGAACTTATAGAGAAGATGCATGGAAAGGTAGCAGAGATTACATGTACTCTCGATGAAGTTGGCAAACTGCAGGAGAAGTATCATATTGGTAATATCAGACAGAGAAAGAATGGTATTGCATTACGCCTTGTTGGAGATGAGCTTCCGGATGAGGCTGTTATGGTTGATGAAAATATTGACCTTGAAGATGTTTATTTATATTACTTTGAATAGAAGAGGTGTTTGGTAAGATGAAGTTTGCTCATATAGCTGATTTACATATAGGTAAAAGAGTAAATGACTTTTCCATGCTTGAAGAACAAAGGTATATTTTTAAAGAAATAATTGAAATCATCAGACATGAAGATGCAGATGCTGTGCTGGTGGCTGGAGACATATATGATAAGTCACAGCCATCAGCGGAAGCTGTAGCATTGTGTGATGATTTTTTTTATTCTCTATCCAGACTGGATAAGGATATTTTTATAATAAGTGGTAACCATGACTGTCCTGAAAGAATTGCATATGGTGCAAGACTTCTTGAAAATACAAAGTTTCATATAGCTCCTGTATTTAATGGCGAGATGAAAAGAACCGAACTTTTTGATGAATTTGGGAAGGTTAATGTATACATGCTTCCGTTTGTAAAACCTGTCGGAGTAAGAAAATATATTGGCACAGCAGATAACTATACACAGGCGGTTAAAGCTGTCATTGACAAAGCTGATATTAATCAGGAAGAGAGAAATATTCTTGTTGCACATCAGTTTGTTACAGGTGCATTAAGATGTGACTCCGAAGAACTGACAGTTGGAACACTTGATAATGTGGATGCAACAGTTTTTGACAAATTTGATTATGTTGCACTTGGACATATTCACAGACCGCAATGTGTTGGAAGAGAAAGTATAAGATACAGCGGTTCGCCGTTAAAGTATTCATTTTCTGAGATTAATCATACGAAGTCTGTAACGATAGCAGATGTTGGAGACAATGATATTACAATAAAAACAGTACCACTGAAACCATTCCATGACATGGTACATCTTAAAGGTGAATTTAAAGAATTGATGACGCCGGGCAGCCACATTTTTAATACAGATGATTATATATATGTTACACTGACAGATGAGCAGGATATACCTGATGCAATTGGAAGACTGAGAATATTATATCCGAATATAATGAAGCTTGATTATGATAATACAAGGACAAGAAAATATAATGATTCATTTGATGCTGATATTGAGCAAAGACAGGAAAAACAGCCAATTGAACTGTTTGAAGAATTATATGAACTTCAGAATAATCAGCAAATGGATAATGAGCAGAGAGAATATATCAATCATATAATAGAGGAGATCTGGGTATGAGACCATTATATTTGGAAATGTCTGCATTTGGACCATATGCAGATGTCACAAAACTTGACATGGACAAGCTTGGAAATAAAGGAATTTATCTGATAACAGGTGATACAGGAGCAGGTAAGACTACAATTTTTGATGGAATTACATATGCATTATATGGTGAAGCAAGTGGAAGTAACAGGACATCAGCAATGTTAAGATGCAGGTATGCCCGACCTGATATTGCAACATATGTTGAGATGGAATTTGAACTGCGTGGTGAAAAGTACCGTATAAGACGTAATCCTGAATACATGCGTCCATCAAAAAGAGGACAATCAGAAGGCAGGATGACAAAAGAACCGGCAAGAGCAGAAATCTCACTTCCGGATGGAAGCATAGTTACAGGGATTTCTAATGTCAACAGACAGGTTATTGAACTTATGGGTTTGGATAAAAACCAGTTTACCCAGATTTCGATGATAGCACAGGGTGATTTTATGAAGTTGCTGTTAGCCGCTACTAATCAGCGTATGGAGATTTTCCGTGAAATATTTAAGACAAAACCATATCTTGATTTACAGGAACGATTAAAGCAGGAATCACTTGAATTAGGGCGAAAAATGCAGGAATCATCAAGGATGATCAGTCAGTATATGTCATCAGTTATGCCGGATAGTGAAGGGTATGAGCTATCTACAGATTCAGAGATAAGTACAATTATTTCAAGGGATAAAATGCGTCTTAGTGGTCTTGAAGAAGAAAAGGCTGCAACAGACAGAAGAATAACAGAATTAGATGTTTATTCCGGTAAGCTTACACAAGCTGTCAATGTTCTTGAAAATTACAATAAAGCGAGTAATGATTTAAAAAAGTATGAAAAAGAATATAATAACGTTGAAGAAGAATATAAAACATATGATGAGCGTGCAAAGATAAGCAGCCGTATGGCACTTGAAGTGAGTGAGCATACAAAAGACCTTGAAAAATACAATAAGGCAGCAGACCTTAATCGGGATAACAGACAGCTGGAAAATGAGATAAAAAAAGAAGAAAATAATCTTATTGATGAATCTGAAAAGATGAAAAAAATGGTTGAAAAACTTTCAGAGTATGAGATATTGTATAAAAAACTTGATGATTGCAATGCAATGCTTGAGAAGGAAAATGCTGTTTATGAAAATTTGAATCAGCGAAGGCAGGTAATTGCAAAGGTTATTCTTAATTGTGATGCTGACAAAGAAAATATTAATAGTGCCTATAAATATGCAAAAAAATATAATGAGGCGGATGAATCATTAAAAAAACAGCAGATAAAATATACAATGCTTGAGAATGCATATTATGACGGACAGGCGGGAATTCTGGCTCAAAGATTAAAGGATAATGAGCCATGTCCTGTATGTGGTTCTACAGTTCATCCTGATATTGCAAAGCTTGCAGATGATATTCCTGATAAAGATACTCTGGACAATGAAAAGAAGAAAACAGATGAATTATCGAAAATACGTTCTGAACTCAGTTCAAAATCAGGAGTCGCACAAGGAAAAGCAGAAACTTCACATAGTACACTTTTGCTTGAATGGACTTCGATTTCCGGTGAAACTGTGCCGGGAACTATGGTTGAACAGACGCGTGCTATATCAGATGGTCTTATAAAGTATGAGAATGAAAATAATAATAAAATAAAAGAGAGTGAAAATAATATTGCTGATATAAAAAGACAGGTGCTTCTAAAGCAGGAATATGAACAGACAATTACAGAATGTAAAGATAATATTGAAAAAAAGAAGCAATTTATTTCATCGCTTGAGAAATCTCTGGAAGTAAAAAAAGAGACGTTAAGACAGCAGACTGGACAATATGTTGAGATTGTAAAAATGCTTAAATATGAGGATATTGAAAAGGCTAAAAAAAAGCTTGAAGAAGAAATTGCGGCAAAGAAGTCTTTTGACGAGGAACTTAATAAGATAAAAAGTGATTATGATAATGCTAAGTTTAATTTTATTACATGCAGACAGCGTGCGGATGATTTGAAAAAACAGATTGAATCATTTGATAATATTGAAAATATTGAGCAGAAAGTCAGCGATTGCAATAGAAAAAGAAAAGAAAATGCAGACTTATCATCAAAGCTGGGAGAGCAGATTAATACAATAAAATTAAGAATAAGCACTAATACAAAGATTTTATCAGAAATTAAAAAAATTAATAAGAACATTGAAAATACAAGCAAAAATTGGCAGATAGTAAATTCATTGTCTTCGACTGCAAACGGAACAATATCGGGAAAAGAAAAAATACTCCTTGAAACATATGTGCAGATGTCATACTTTGACAGAATTATTAAAAAAGCCAATATCAGGTTTATGATGATGACATCAGGAAGGTACGAGCTTGTAAGAAGTGTCAATCCTGAGAATTTACGCAGCCAGAGCGGGTTGGAACTCGATGTTTATGACCATTATAATGCTGTTGTAAGAAGTGTTAAGACATTGTCAGGTGGAGAGTCGTTTATGGCATCTCTTTCACTTGCACTTGGTTTATCTGATGAGGTTCAGTCGTCATCTGGTGGTATTCAGGTAGATACGATGTTTGTAGATGAAGGATTTGGCTCGCTTGATGAAGAATCTTTAAATCAGGCATTAAATGCTCTATGGCAGCTTGCAGATTCAAACCGTCTTATCGGCATAATATCACATGTTGGTGAGTTGAAAAACAGAATTGAGAACCAGATTATAGTAAAGAAAAAAAGAACCGGTGGAAGCGAAGCAGTTATAATAACTGGTTAGAAAAAATACAGGATTGTAATGATGTGGCTGCACATTACAATCCTGTATTTTCATAATATTTATGACTCTAAACTTTATCTAGTTGTAAAGTTTTAGAGACTTTCATCTTTTGGAAGACTTTGCATATATTCGTGCATTGATTCTGCAACAATTTTGCTGTGTGCAACTGCCTCAACAACAGTTCGTGCACCATTGACAACATCACCGGATGCAAATATTCCCGGGCGTGATGTATGTCCTGTTTCGTCAGCTTCAAGAAGTCCTCTTGCATTGGACTTTAATCCGTTTGTGTTGCTTACAAGACGATTCTGAGGTCCCTGGCTTATTGATATAATAACACTGTCAGATTCGTATAATGTCTCGGTTCCGTCCACTTCTGTAAAAGAACCATCCTCATTTTCTATTACATCTTTAAATATTACACCATTGTCTTTGATTTCTATTGGCTTTTTATTATATTCAAACTGGACACCCTCAAGCTGAGCATAGCTGAATTCATAATGACTTGCTGCAACTTCTTTTGTAATAGAAAAGCATGTAAGATGGCGAACCCCTTTTCTTATGGCTGTTCTTGCAACATCCATGGCTGCATTGCCGGCACCTATTACGATAACACGTTCACCAAGCCTGTAGCTGTCGGGGTTATTAAGATAATTAATGCCAAAATGAACATTTCCGAAAGTTTCACCCTTAATATGGAGTGAATTAGGTTTCCATACACCTGTTCCAACGAAGATTGATTTGTAACCGTCACGGAATAAGTCATCAATGCTTATCGCACTTCCGATAAGCGTGTTAGGACGAATTTTAATTCCTTTTAACTCAAGGTGTCTGTATTCTATATCATCAAGTACGCTCTTTGGGAGTCGGAATTCTGGAATTCCATAACGAAGAACACCGCCTATTTTGTCTTTACCTTCAAAAATAGTAACCTGATATCCATATCTTGCAAGTATAATTGCAATAGTAATTCCGGCAGGACCGGAGCCTATGATTGCAACACGCATGCCGTTAGACTTTGCAGGACCATTTGTCATCATATTTGCATATGTTGTTGATATGTAATTTTCAATTGATGAAAAATGAACAGGAGCACCTTTTCTTCCGAGAACACAATGACCTTCACATTGTTTTTCATGATTGCATACAAGACTGCATACAGTAGTCAGAGGATTATTTTCAAAAAGCATTTTACCAGCTTCGTTTAATTTATTTTCCTTTAAAAGTCTTATTGCTACCGGAATATTGGTATTGATAGGACATCCTTTCTGACATTGTGGAACTTTGCATTGGAGACATCTGTTTGCCTCATCCATAACATGTAATGCCATGTAAAAACCCTCCTGATATAATTAATTTGTGCAGTCAAAAGCTTGTCCACACATATAAATAAAATCTTATTTAATATAATTATATGCCATATGTTTTAAAAATACAACGAAGATATTTATTTAACAAAGCTTGGTCATTTTTTAACAATGTTGGTAGACAATTTACGATAAACTGTAAAATACATAGTTGCAAAACATGCAATTCCGCCTATGAAATTAGAAACAGGTTCTGCCATAAACACACCGTTTACACCAAGATTTCCAATATGCGGTAGAATATATATCAGTGGAATTACTATAACAACTTTTCTGAATAATGAAAAGAAAACCGCCTGCTTTGAGCGTCCGAGTGCTGTGAATGTTGATTGTCCTGCAAACTGGAATGACATCATAAAAAATCCCTGAAAATATATATGCATGGATGTTACTGTAACATTCATAAGAGCCGGATTATCATTAAAAAGCAGAATAAGCGGCTTTGAAAAAAGCATTACCAGTATCCATGCGGACACAGTATAAATAAGCAAGGCAAAAGACATATAACGTATGGCTTTTTTAACACGTTCGGGTTCGCCGGCACCATAATTAAAGCTTATGATTGGCTGTGAACTGTTGGAAATTCCCTGAACAGGCATATGTACAACTTCACGTATTGAGTTAATAACAGTCATTGCACCTATGTATAAGTCGCCGCCCCATACAGAAAGAACAGCGTTGTTGACCATCTGTACGGCACTGTTTGTAATTGACATTGTAAAGCCTGAAAGTCCGAGGCCAAATATTTTCATTGTCCTTTTAAAGTTAGGTATAAGACAGTCTTTTTCAATTTTTATAATAGTTTTTTTACCTGTCAGAAATGTAAAAGTCCATAAGGCAGCTATAAACTGCGAAATAATGGTTGCGAGTGCAGCTCCTTTAACGCCCATTCCAAGGATGAAAATAAATACAGGGTCAAGAATCAGGTTGCATGCTGCTCCGATTGATACCGTCAGCATACCGGTTCTGGCAAATCCCTGTGCATTGATAAAAGAATTAAGACCAAGACTTGACATTACAAAAATTGTTCCGCAAAGATATATTGTTATATATTGATTTGCGTAGTCAAATGTTGCACTGCTTGCACCAAGAAGATATAACAGCGGTTTTTTGAAGATTAATCCTGTAACACCTGTAAGCAGCCCCAATATTATAAGAAGGGAAAATGAATTTCCGAGTAGCTTTTTGGCTTCATCTTCATTGCCTTTGCCTCGTTCAATTGAAAAGAGAGGTGCCCCGCCCATTCCAACAAGGTTGGCAAATGCAATTGTTACAGTACATATAGGAAATGCAACCCCAAGACCGGTAAGTGCATTAGTTGCGTCATTTGGGATTTTACCTATAAAAATTCTGTCTATAATATTATAAAGAACATTAACGAGCTGTGCCAGTGTCATAGGTCCGGCAAGCCTAAGCATATGTCCTATGATACTTCCTTTTGAAAAATCATTTTCTTTTTTTGCATTGTTGATATCAGACATGATAACCCTCGATTCCATATATGTTTTAATGCTGTAAATATTTTATTATTTTAACACAGTTTTTGAATTTGTTTAATAAAAATTTTATTGACGTAGATTATGTAGTTTGATATTATTTAATAATACATATAATGTACTAATATTTTTTAACATATCGAAACTGATAAATTTATGTAATTATATATGGAGTTGTTATGAAAAAGCTGTTAAAAGATAACCTTGTTAAAAGAATAGTTTTCTCGGGTATTGTATTGATATTCGTATATTGGATATTTAATAATCTTGCTATGTTTGGTTCAGTTATTGGTAATTTTGTTGGAATTATAATGCCATTTATAACCGGACTTGTTATAGCTTTTATATTTAATGTTCCTATGCGTTTTATTGAAAAACATCTTTTCAAAGGAGAGAAGTTTGAAAAAAAGCCGCGTATCAAAAGATTATGTTCGTATCTTATAACATTAGCTGCTATTATTTTCATAATGACAGTTGTGTTAATTGTGTTGATACCACAAATTGGAAAGACGATTGCAGAGATTATTAAGGTTATTCCGGTGGCGGCGGCTCAGCTTCAACAGTGGGCTGTTGGTAAGCTTGTTGAATTTCCTGAGATTGAAGAATATATAAAAGGAATCAATATTGACTGGTCAGCTCTGCTCAAATCCGTAGCATCTTTTCTTACAGATGGAACTAAAGGTGTCATATCCGGCGGCATTGATGCTGTCAGTGGAATAATATCAGGTGTTACAACATTTTTTATTGGATTTGTTTTTTCAATATATGTATTATTTCAAAAAGAAACACTTGCAAGACAATTGAAAAAAGTAATGTATGCACTTATGCCTGAACAGACCAATAAAAAGATTCTTGAAGTTATGCAAATTGCGGATACAACATTTTCCAATTTTCTATCCGGACAATGTCTTGAAGCATGTATACTTGGAAGCATGTTTGTTATAAGCATGACGATATTACGAATGCCATATGCAGTGCTTATTGGTGTTCTTATAGCAGTTACGGCTTTAATTCCTATTGTAGGTGCGTTTATAGGGTGCATAGTTGGAGCACTGCTTATATGTATGTCTAATCCGCTTCAGGCTTTGGCATTTATTATATTATTTCTCGTATTACAGCAGATAGAAGGAAATCTTATATATCCTCATGTGGTAGGCAGTTCAGTAGGACTTCCCGGGATATGGGTACTTGTCGCAGTTACAGTCGGTGGAAGCCTGTTTGGTGTTGCCGGAATGCTTACTTTTATACCATTATGTTCGGTTGCATATGCTCTTTTCAGGGTATATATTAACAGAAAAGCAGATGAAAAATCAGTTAAAAACACTGAAATATAGAGTTTGGTGGAAGAAATAAAATGAAGGTATCAAAAATTATCAAAAATTTTTTTGGACATTTGACAACAATTAATGAGCATAGATTTCTGGTTATGAAACATTGTTTCCGTGTCGGACTGTATAAGCAGGGGCTTACACATGATTTGTCAAAATATTCACCGACGGAATTTATACCGGGAGTTAAGTATTTTCAAGGAGACAGAAGCCCCAATAATGCACAGCGTGAGCATGAGGGGTATTCATCAGCGTGGCTTCATCATAAAGGAAGAAACAGACATCATTATGAATATTGGATAGATTATTCCTCAAAAAAAGATACACCTGAGCTTGTAGGAATGAAGATGCCGTTAAAATATGTCATTGAAATGTTTTGTGACAGGGTTGCAGCAAGTAAAACTTATAATAAAGAAAAATATACAGATGCAGATTCTTTAAAATATTATATGAGAGGAAGAGGGCATTATGTTATACATCCTGATACTGATGAACTTCTTCATAAGCTGCTTGAAATGCTTGCACAAAAAGGTGAAGATGAAACTTTTTCTTATATAAAAAAGGAATTACTTACTAAGAAAGGATATTGATTATGGCTGCAATGACAGAGATTGAAGCTTATTATAACAAGTTTAATGAAGAAAAAAGACTTGATTCGAGACATGGAAGAGTCGAGTTTAATACATCAATGAAGTATATACATGATTATATTAACGAGTGTAGATATAGAGGAATAGCTGACAGTAATATACATATATTAGATATAGGTGCGGGAACCGGAAGATATTCAGTTCCATTGGCAGATGAAGGCTATGATGTTACTGCTGTTGAACTTGTAAAGCACAATCTTGGAATTTTGAAAGCAAAGAAAAGTTCAGTAAATGCCAGACAGGGAAACGCATTAAATTTATCAAAGCTTCCGGAAAATTTTTATGATATAACACTTTTATTTGGTCCAATGTATCATCTTTTTGATGAAAATGACAAGTTAAAGGCATTAAATGAAGCAAAACGTGTCACTAAAAAAGGCGGTGTTATTCTTGTAGCATATGTTATGAATGAATACGGAGTTATTACATATGCTTTTAAAGAACGCAATATACTTGATGTAATGAAAGATAAACGTCTTACTGATGATTTTCACACAATTAATTCAACAAAAGATTTGTATGATTATGTAAGAATTGAAGATATTGACAGATTAAACAGTAGGTGTGAAGGCATAGAAAGAATTAAGATTCTCTCGCCGGATGGTGCTGCAAATTATATGAGACCATTTCTTAATAAGTTAAGCGAAGAGGAATTTACGTACTTTCTTGATTATCAGCTTGCAATATGTGAGAGAGCTGATTTAATTGGCGCAGGTGCACATACAGTAGATATTTTAAGAGTGAAATAATTAAAAAAACAGGCAGAAAAAGTAAAGAAAAATATTGACTTATATATTCTAAGTGCTATAATATAATCAAACATATGAATAGTTGTTCATATGAAACAATGAATAAAAGTTAATCAGATTTTGCTTCGCAAAACAAGGAGGCTAAGTCCTCTCCTCATCAATGGATTCGGATTTTGCTTCGCAAAACAAGGAGGACAAATCCTCTGCTCCCATGAGTGGTCGCATTTTTTCTCCGAAAAAACAAGGAGGCTAAATCCTCTCCTCATCAGTGGATTCGGATTTTGCTTCGCAAAACAAGGAGGATTATTATGAAGAAGACTTACAAAATTGAGGTTGATTGTGCTAACTGTGCTAACAAGATGGAAGAAGCAGCAAAAAAGACTGCTGGAGTTAAAGACGCAGTAGTTAATTTTATGACACTTAAAATGAATGTGGAATTTGAAGATGGTGCAGATGTAAAGGCTGTTATGCAGGATGTTTTAAAGAACTGTAAAAAGGTTGAAGATGATTGTGAAATTTACATTTAAGCATTTCATTTGGAAAGGGTGATTGTATGACTAAAAAGCAGAAAAAAGTTCTGATAAGAATTATAATTGCATTTCTTTTGCTTGTTGTTTTACATTTTGTTCCGGTAAAAGGATGGCTTAGCCTGGTTTTATATCTTGTTCCGTATTTTGTAATAGGATATGACATTTTAAAGAAAGCATTTAAAGGTATTTTAAACAGACAGGTATTTGATGAGAATTTTCTTATGGCAGTTGCGACTGTAGGTGCTATTATTCTGGGTGAGTATACTGAAGGTGTAGCAGTTATGCTTTTTTATCAGATTGGTGAACTTTTTCAGAGTTATGCTGTAGGGAAAAGCAGAAGAAACATCAGCGAACTTATGGATATAAGACCTGATTATGCTAATATTGAAAAAGATGGAAAGCTTGAAAAAGTTGACCCGGATGAAGTTGAGGTTGGAAGTATTATCGTTGTTAAGCCTGGTGAAAAGATTCCTATTGACGGTATTGTTGAATATGGAACAACAACTCTTAATACGGCTGCCCTTACAGGCGAAAGTCTTCCAAGAGATGCAAAAGAGGGTGACGAGGTAATAAGCGGCTGTATCAATATGACAGGGCTTATAAAAATTAAGACAACAAAAGAATTTGGTGATTCTACAGTTTCAAAGATTCTTGATCTTGTTGAGAATTCAAGTTCAAAGAAATCACGTTCAGAGAATTTTATTACCAAATTTGCAAGATATTACACACCGGCGGTCTGCTATGGTGCATTGGCACTTGCTGTTTTACCACCGATTGTCAGTCTTATAATAGGATTTGACCCGGCGTGGAATCAGTGGATATACAGAGCACTTACTTTCCTTGTAATAAGTTGTCCTTGTGCTCTTGTTATAAGTATTCCGCTAAGTTTTTTTGCCGGAATTGGAGGTGCGAGCAAAGAAGGTGTTCTTGTAAAAGGATCTAACTATCTTGAGGCATTGTCAGAAGCAAAATATATTGTTTTTGATAAGACAGGAACACTTACAAAGGGTGTATTTGAAGTCGCTGGAATTCATGATGCAGTAATTCCGGAAGATAAGTTGCTTGAATATGCTGCTTATGCAGAAAGCTTCTCATCACATCCTATAAGCAGAAGTCTTTGTAAGGCTTACGGAAAAGAGATAGACCAGACCAGAGTTTCAGATGTCAATGAGATAAGCGGCGAGGGTGTTACAGCAGTTGTTGATGGAACTAGTGTTGCAGCTGGAAATATAAAGCTTATGAAGCGTCTTGGCATTGAATGTAAAGAATGTGGCAGCGTTGGAACCGTTGTTCATGTGGCAGTTAATGGTTCATATGCAGGACATATCCTTATATCTGACCAGCTTAAACCGCATACAAAGCAGGCTCTTGAAGAGTTAAAGAAACTTGGAATGAAAAAACTTGTAATGCTTACAGGTGATGCAAAGAGAGTAGCTGAAAGTGTTGCAAAGGAAGTTGGAGTTACAGACGTATACAGTGAATTGCTTCCTGCCGATAAAGTATCAAAAGTTGAGGAACTTCTTGAAAAGAAGCCGGCAAAAGAAAAACTTGTATTTGTCGGTGATGGAATAAATGATGCACCGGTACTTTCGCGTGCTGATATTGGTATTGCCATGGGTGCACTTGGTTCAGATGCAGCGATAGAGGCAGCTGATATTGTATTGATGGATGATGATCCTTTAAAAATTTCAAAAACAATTCATATATCAAAGAAATGTATCAGAATTGTATATGAAAATATATATTTTGCTATTGGAATCAAGATAATATGTCTTGTGCTTGGAGCTTTAGGTATTGCCAATATGTGGGCTGCAATATTTGCAGATGTTGGAGTTATGGTGATTGCTGTATTAAATGCAATACGTGCATTAAATGCCGGCAAATGATAAGATTAAGAAACGGAGTGACTGGATGAGAACAGAGGATATTAAGCCTATTAAAGTTGGCAGAACTGAAGATGCAGAGACATGCGATGCAATTGAGGTTCACAGTGATTTATTAAAGATAGTCAACACAACACTTCCGGAAGAGACAGAATTATATGATTTGGCTGAACTGTTTAAGGTGTTTGGGGATTCGACCAGAATAAGAATACTGTTTGTATTGTTTGAAGCAGAAGTATGTGTATGTGATCTTGCAGCTGCACTGAATATGACACAGTCAGCTATTTCACATCAGCTAAAGATTTTAAAACAGAGTAAACTTGTAAAGAGCAGAAGAGAAGGCAAATCAGTGTTTTATTCTCTTGCGGATGGTCATGTGAGAACAATAATTGCACAGGGAAGAGAACATATAGAAGAAGATTTATAAAAACAAAAGTAAAATTTAAGATTATTATAAAAACGGCGTATCAGTTCACATCAGTGAGTGATACGCCATTTTTGTCATGGAGATAAGGAAAGTGCTGAGTATTAATATAATCTACATATGAAATTTTGCTTTTTTGTAAAATATGACGGAGAGAGTAGTTGCTATTGACCATCCTATCGGCCATGCACACCATATTCCGGTTGAGCCGAATTGTTTTGAAAGGATTATAGCAAGAACAACCCTTAATATGAGGTCAGTAAATGTTGTTATCATAAATCTGCTCATGAGTCCTGCACCTCTTAAAATTCCGTCAGCGACAAGTTTTGTCGATACAACAAAATAAAATGGTGATAATATACACAGAAACATAATTCCGGTATGAATTGCTGTATTTGTAGGATTATCAAGAAACAGATATAAAAGCTGTTTTCCTGCAAAGAAATATAAAAGTACCAGTGGTATGCTTATAATCCAGACCATTTTGAGCCCTGCCTTAAATCCATCACGGATTCTTTCGCTTTTACCAGCACCAAGATTTTGTGCGGTAAAATTAGAAATACCATTTGCGAGAGTTGTAAATGATGTTATGACAAGATTGTTTAATTTGACGGCAGCAGAATATCCGGCAATAGTTCCGGCACCGAATTCATTAATTACACTTTGGATAATGATATTGCCTATTGAGATAAAACTTTGCTGCAAAATACTTGGAATAGCAATTTTTAAAAGTTTTACAAGTATGATAAATGAAAAAACAGGACATCTTTGTAGGACTTTTATTTTTGATAATCTTAAAAATACTACAATTACAGCAAGGACGGCACTTATGCCCTGACATATAAATGTTGCCCACGCAACTCCGGCAATACCCATATTAAATGCTTTGACAAAAATTATATCAACAAAGATATTTGTTACGGAAGACACGGCGAGAAAAATAAAAGGTGTTTTTGAATCGCCAAGAGCGGAGAATATTCCTGTTGCCATATTGTAAAAGAACATGAAGGGAAGTCCGTATATGTATATATCAAGATAAAGTTTTGAATCGTTAAGAATTGCAGATGGTGTTTTTATAAGTTTTAATAAGTTACCACAAAATAAGACACCGAAAAGCATAAGTACGGCACAAAGTACGGCAGTTGAAATCATTGCCGTGTAAACAGAAGTTTTCATGTTCTTGTAATCCTTCGCACCAAAAAACTGTGATACAATTACTGAACAACCGATATTGCAGCCGAATGCAAATGCAATAAATATAAGTGTGATTTCGTAGCTGTTACCGACAGCTGCAAGTGCATTTTCACCGATAAATTTGCCTGCAACGAGGCTGTCAGCGATGTTATAAAGCTGCTGGAATATGATGCTTGCAAATAGCGGCAGACAGAATTTCCAAAGGACAGATTCCGGTTTGCCTACAGTTAAATCTTTGTTCAATGTATTTTCCTCCTCATAATAAATAACAAATTATTTGTAGTTATATTAAAATGTTCTTAGTTAGTATAATTCATTCAACTTTTTTGTCAAATAAAATTATAAAATTGTTGAAAAATAGATGAAAAAATTATAAAATATATACGTATTTTTTAAATATTATATGGAGGAAAAAATGGAACAATTTTTTAAAGTCAAAGAACATGGCTCAACTGTAAAGATTGAGGTTATGGCCGGTATTACAACATTTATGGCCATGGCTTACATTCTTATGGTAAATGCCGGTATGTTCGCAAATCTTGAAGGAGTTTCATACAATGCAGTTTATATTGCAACAGCTCTTTCAGCAGTAATTGGTACATTTCTTATGGCATTTCTTGCAAATCTGCCATTAGGACTTGCATCAGGAATGGGGCTTAATGCGTTTTTCGTATATACCGCCTGTTTTACATTCGGACTTTCTTATGCTAATGCATTAGTATTAGTCCTTCTCGATGGTATTGTATTTACAATTCTTACAATTACCGGTATCAGAGCCAGATTATTCTCAGCAATTCCAGATTGCGTAAGAAAGGCAATTCCAGCAGGTATTGGTCTGTTTATTGCATTCTTAGGTCTTCAGAATGCCGGTATTGTTGTAAATGATCCTTCAACATGTGTTAATCTTGCGTCATTTAATGTATTAAATGGTAATGCAACATGGGCAACTATAATGCCGAGACTTGTTACTATCGCAGCAGTAATTATTATTGCAGTTATGACATACAAGAAAGTAAAAGGTTCAGTTCTCTGGGGAATTCTTGGAGGAACAGTTTTATATTATGTTCTTGGTATCACAGTTCCGGGATTTTATAATGGCTTTACACAAAATTTAAGCTTTAATCCATTTAGTGCTTTTGGTGCATGGGCTAATGAATCTTTCTTAAAAGTATTTACTGATGGATTTAATTTTTCTGGATACCTTGCAAATCATTCAACAGCAGACCTTATTCTTATCATAGCAACTACAGCACTCGCTTTTTGTATGGTTGATATGTTTGATACACTTGGTACACTTTACGGTGCATGTTCAAGAGGCGATATGCTTGATAAGGATGGTAATGTTCCTAATTTTGAAAAAGCTATGCTTTCAGATGCAATTGCAACATGTGCAGGTGCTATCTGTGGTACATCTACAGTTACCACATTCGTTGAGTCTTCATCCGGTGTTGCTGAAGGTGGTCGTACAGGTTTATCTGCATTTACAACTGGTGTTTTATTTTTTATTGCAATGTTTTTAAGTCCTGTTGCAGCTTTAATTCCAAGCAGTGCAACAGCAGCAGCACTTATTTATGTAGGTGTTCTTATGATGGGCGGGGTTACTAAGATTGACTGGAACGATATTTCAGTAGCAGTACCTTCATTTCTTACAATTGCATTTATGGCATTTACATACAATATCAGCTATGGTATTGCATTTGGTATGATTTCATATATTTTCATTATGTTATTTACTGGCAGAGCAAAGGAAATAAAGGCATTTGCATGGCTTATTGCCGTATTATTTACTCTTATGTTCTTCCTTACTCATTAATTGAAGACTAAATATAATCATTTTAAGTTTAAAGGCGGTAATCTCTAGTGGGATTACTGCCTTTAATAATTTATAATATCTGGGGACTTTCTTATGGTTTGACGTATTTCAAAATATTGGTATAATAAAAGATATAAATGAGATTGGAGAATTTGTATGTCTGCAAATGGAAAAGAAAAAATTATTGAATATCTGAAGAGTAATATTCTGGTTACTGATGGTGCAATGGGAACTTATTTTGCATCATTGTATGATACAAAAGAACCACCGGAATATTGCAATATTAAGGACAGTAAAAAAATATATGATATACACAGACAGTATATTGAAAATGGTGCTAAGATTATAAGAACAAATACATATGCATGTAATACATTTACACTTAATTATGAGATTGAAGATGTTAAAGAAAGTATTAAATGTGCATGTAAAATTGCAAGAGAAGCTGCAAAAGGACATGAAGATATTTTTATTGCCGGAGATATCGGACCTATAACATATAATCATAATGATATGCAAAAACAAGTTAGCGATGAGTATGTAGTTATTGCAAAAACTATGATAGAATCAGGTGTTGATGCTATTGTTTTTGAAACATTTCCTGATATGGATGATATAAAAGAAGCTTTAAAATATATTGCAGAAAAAGGTAACATTTTTGTTATTGTGCAGTTTGCTGTAAATCAGTTCGGATATAGCAATTCGGGACTTTCTGCTAAAAAATTGATATCAGATGCATTAGACTGTGAATATACAGATGCTGCCGGACTTAACTGTGGTGTTGGTCCTGGGCATATGTATGGAATATTTGAAAAACTTGGGATTAATACCGCAAAATATCTTACGGCATTGCCTAATGCAGGCTACCCACAGTCAGTCAGCAACAGAATGGTATTTGCGGCAGATAATTCTGAATATTTTTCTATTAAAGCATCAGATATGGCAGAAAGAGGTATTAATATTGTAGGTGGATGCTGTGGAACAACACCTGAATATATAGCTAAACTTGAAAATGCAGTAAAAAATATGCATCCGGTAAAACATTTTAGCGAAGAGCATGAGAAAAAAATTATGTTTAAGCCGATAGATAAGTCATTTTATAAAGATAAATCAGGCAAAAAACTTATAGCTGTTGAGCTTGCACCGCCAGTTGACAGTGATGATGAAAAGCTTATGGATGCAGCACATATTCTGGAAAAAAGCGGTGTTGATGTTCTTACATTCCCTGATTCTCCGTCAGGACGAACAAGGGCAGATTCAATTCTTATGGCAGAAAAGGTTCATAAAGAAACAGGGATGACTGTTATGCCGCATATATGCTGCCGCGATAAAAATGCTATTGCTATGCGTTCGCAGCTTTTAGGTGCACATCTTAATGATATAAATAATTTTCTTGTTATTACAGGAGATCCTATACCATCAATGGTAAGACAGTCAGTTAAGGCTGTTTTTAACTTTGATTCAGTTGGTCTTATGAATATAATTAAAGATATGAATGAGAGCCAGTTTGAAAATTCACCTATTGTATATGGTGGTGCAATTAACCAGACACGAAAAAATCTTGATGTAGAAATATCGAGAGTAAGAAAAAAGATGGATGCCGGAGCAACATTTTTCCTGACACAGCCTGTATTTGATGATAAAGGCATTGCACGTTTAAGGCAGATAAAGCAGGAAACAGGTGCAAGGATTCTTTGTGGAATAATGCCATTTGTAAGCCTGAAAAATGCCATGTTTATGAAAAATGAAATGACAGGAATTGAAGTATCGGATGAAATAATTGCACGTTATAAAGAATGTGTTACGAAAGAAGATGGTGAATCGGTTGGTGTTGAAATTGCAAAAGAAGTAATAGAAAAAACTTCAGATTTTGTAAATGGTTATTATTTTTCATTTCCATTTAACAGAGTATATCTTCTTGAAAGAATTATATAGAATTGTAATAATTGCCAGGATGTTGTGTATACACATTCCTGGCAATTATTTTTTGACAAACTAAAAGCACTTCCCGGAGTAGAAGTGCTTTTTAGTTTAGTGTTTATTATTTTCTAATAGGGAGGAGAAAAATCAAAGAACTATGTCTTTGAACAATTATTATAGTACAGTAGAAATATGTCTAAAATAAGACTTTTCTCTGAATAAAAAATAATAATGATTAAATTAATTATAAGAAAATCGTAAACAAATTATAAACTTTACTTGTAGAATATAGATATATTATGTTATAATAAACATAAATTAACGATTGTATTGTTACAATTGATGAGCGTGTTAGAATTAAATATTGATATAAGTGAGGTTTTTTTAATGAATGATGCACAGATTCGTTATTTTATCGAAATGGAAAGAAAAAAAGGCACAACTACGGATGAACTTATATTTATTCTGAGTGATAATGGAATTCCAATATATGAGATTTCTAATTATCTTGATATTTCAGTTAAGCATGTTGAAATGGTGCTTTCTGATGGCTAAGATTTATTTGTAATTGGATAACATATAACTTCGTCAAATCCGGGTTTAACGAAGTTATACATTTTTCTTATTTTGTATTTTTTCTTAACCCCCACATTTACAGGCGTTTCGGCATATTCGTGTAATTTTTGTCTATATACTTTAAAAATAACAATTATCTATAACTGTATATAAATACCTATATTTTCCGACTAAAAATTGGTGTTTTTTTAGTGGTTTTTAATAATAAAAAATGTATAGTTATTAGTTCTTAGATTTAATATAATCTCTTAATGTATCTTTTCCGATATGCGAAAAATCTTAATATGCTTTAATTTATGTATCTATTAAAGTTATGACAGACAGATTTAATATTTTTAGCCGATTTTTACAAAACTGTGCAAAAAAATAGCCGCCATTCTAGCGACTATTTTTGTTATGCGGTATTCACACCATATCAAATTGTTTTATAAAGAAATGCCATCAAGAATTCTTAAAAGATTCTGGTTATCTGCATTTTCTTCATCAACGTCTATTACACATGTTTTTAATGCCTGTTTCAACGTAGTCATAGGCTTGAATATTGTGCCGCCTACGTTTACAGAAGCTACTTCATCTAATGCACGGATTATACCACGAATGTTCATAGATGCATCTGAAACAGCCCCATTCTTATATTCTGTGGATACAGCAATATAAAATTTATTTGCAGCTGTAAAATATGCATCAGTTAATACGTCCTTAGTTTCATCTTTTACTGCTTCAATAAGAATATTTTTAATAGGAGCCTGCGAATGTGCTATTGCAGCTTTCCACTTTGCAATGTCTGCATAATTTTCATCAGTAAGCACATATGAAAGTCTTTCTTTGCATTCAGCTTCTGTTAAGATTCCTGCAGCAATAATATCAGCAATAATTTTCTGTATTTCAGCAGAACAATTTATATTTTGTCCATTTTTAGCAATTGGTTTAGCATCAGGAATAACTAAAACATAAATTTCCTTTTTTGATTCGTCACACCCTGTTACTTTTGCTGTATAGCCTAATGTCAGAATATCAACGCATGAATCTACAGTTAATGGGTTATTGTTATTATCAGATAAAGACTGCACAAACCCAATCATGTTAGCAGCTTCAGCAGTTTCAATTATTCATTAGTATAATTTGAAGCATTGTGATAACAATCTTTTGTTTTAGCTTCTTTTGTCTCTGTGTAAGAGCCATCGGCACTTGAAGCTGTTATAGAACCAGACTGGGAATACTGACAGCCACCGAGAGTGATTTTTGTAGGACCGTTTACTTTGATTTCAAATGAATTACCATCCTTAAAAAGTGTACCATGGTAACTACTATGATAGTTAAATGCATTCTTTGTGCCTACCTTGATTGTCAGATTTCCGTAAGTAATGTCAGATTTACCGTCTGTATCGGTAGGAACGACAGAACCATCTCTGAAATCATAGAAAGCGTCATCGTCTTTCGTCTCGGATGTCAGTCCTTCGGCTTTGACAGTCTGTGACGAGAATGAAACTCCGGCAGGGATTGCCAGTGATACCGCCATAATCACGGCAAGTCCCGCAGAGAGTTTCTTTCGCAGATTTCTGCTTAATTTGCTCATAAAAAGCCTCCTTTTTTATAAATTTGGGTTCGCCGGATTCCTTTACGATTGGATTGTATTTATTGGCGTACCTGTTTTTGTTAATATTATACAAGAAATTTTATATAACAAAAGGTTCACTTTTTTCATGGTTCAAAATTTTCCAAAAACCTGCAAAGCCGTATATTTACTGCGTTAAGCGTTACTCTTTTCAACGAATTTTTCAAGCTGTTTTTTAGCCGCACCACTTGTGATTATATCTCTTGCCTTTTCTATTGCATCCTGCATTGTGAGGTTATCAGAGGCAAGATAGATTGCTGCACCGGCATTAAGAAGCACTGCATCCATTTTTGGACCTTCTTTTCCGTCAAGAATTTCACGGGCAATTTTTGCATTTTCTTCCGGCATGCCGCCGATAAGCTCTTCTTTTTTGCATCTTTTAAGTCCAAACTGTTCAGGTGTGATTTCATATGATTTGAATTCGTCGCCCTTGAATTCGCAGACCTTTGTAGGTGCAGAAAGCGAAATCTCATCAATAGAATCTGTTCCGTAAACAACCATAGCACGTTTTACGCCCAGATTTTTTAGAACGTGTGCAAGAGGTTCAACAAGATCTTCACTGTATACACCAAGAAGCTGCATTGTTGCACCGGCAGGATTTGCAAGAGGTCCGAGGATGTTAAAAAGTGTCCTGATTCCCATTTCTTTTCTGACACCACCGACAAATCGCATGGCTGTATGATATTTCTGTGCAAAAAGGAAACATATGTTAATTTCTTTTAAAAGCTGTGCACTGAGTGCAGGGGCAATATCAATTTTTACACCGAGAGCCTCAAGGCAGTCAGCAGTTCCACATTTGCTTGAAGCAGCTCTGTTGCCGTGCTTTGCAACAGGAATTCCGGCTGCCGATGTAACTAGTGCAGACAATGTTGATATGTTAAATGTGTTAGAACCATCTCCGCCGGTTCCCACAATTTCAAGTACATCCATATCATTTAAAAATCTTTCACAATGGGCACGCATAACCTTTGCTGCCGCTGTTATTTCACCGATAGTTTCGCCTTTCATGGCAAGAGCAGTTAAAAATGATGCTTTCTGTGCATCAGTTGCCTGATTTGTCATAATTTCTTCCATAACATCAGACATCATTTCAGAACTTAAATCCTTACGCTGAACCAATAAACTAATAGCTTCTTTAATCATAATAATCCTCCTAGTTTTTCCGAAGGAAAAATGCGACCACTCCTGGGAGCAGAGGATTTGTCCTCCTAGTTTTTCCGAAGGAAAAATGCGACCGCTCCTGGGAGCAGAGGATTTGTCCTCCTGGTTTTTCCGAAGCAAAATCCGTTTTTATGCAAATAAAAAAGTCCCTGACCGAAAAACATATACAATGCTTTCCAGTCAAGGACGGTTAAAATGTACACCGCGGTGCCACCTTGATTCATAATTACTTACACACTCATTAAGATACAAACATATCTTTGGCAATTAACGTATGCCTTACGTCATGGAATACTAAGATTAAGTAAAAATCCTTTGACCATGCCCTCCGTGGTCCATTTAATGAATTGTTGCTGCCAGGTTCTCAGCTTCCCTGACTCTCTGTAAGTACATCTTTCATTTTTATCTCCACTTCAACGGTTTGCTTTATTAAATTGTCTTTATTATACGCCGTGATTTATAATTGTCAATAACTAAAATTGAATAATTTTATAATATTTTCAGATTTGAATATATCATCAAATATGAACTCCTCGGCAAGTGTTTCAAGATTATCTTCAGAATATTCAACTTCACGCGAAAAGATATGAATAATATCCATTCGGTCATCAGATGAAAAATTGTTGCCATTTTGGATGAAACGATAAATTTCCATATCACGCAGAATTGCAATATTCGCAGCTGCAAGCTGTATTTTTCCGAATAAATCATGGTCATATGAGGCTTTTAACAGATATCTGAAAATATAATATTTTAAAATATTTTCAAGCTCAGCAGTATTTTCGGCATAATATGAATTAAGATATTTAGTATATTCTTCAAAAGCCTGATTGTACTGTATTTTCCTGCTTTCATGTTCGTTATTTTCAGAAGCATTCGAATTTTCAGGATGAAGAAAATCCATTATTTTATCTGCAAAATCAGGCCATTCATCTCCCAGAGTTTCTAGTTCAAGATATGCGTACCATACAGATGCCATATTTTGTTCAAGTTCATTAAATGAAATCTGGCGGAAATCGCTTATAAAGCAGCTATTGAAGTCGTGCTGTTTTATTTTTTTGTATAGTTTGTTCATTGAATTGTAATCATTGTTATTAATATGGTTTTGAAAATCTGCAGCTATATTAATAATGATTATCATTTTTTGATTAAAAGTATAATCAGTTTTTTCAATTACATACATAAATTCGTCACGTAACAACATAAGCATATCTGCAAGACTGCTGTCAAATTCACTGTCATCAAAGACATCTTCGTCGGTATCTGTTTCTGAATAAGAAAAATTGCTGCGGTCCGTTAAAATTATTTTTGCAGCCTCTTCACAGGCAAGACCGATTCCGCGTTCTTTTACATTACCGAAATATTCTGTAAAACGTGGAAACTGATCACAGACAATTCCGATATGTTCTTCTCCCAGTTCTTTATAGATGCCACACAGATTATTATTGTCAAGAAAAGGACATTTTCCGTCTTTGAGTTTGAAGCAAAGATTATCATAATCAATATTGTCACGTAATTTTTTCCCGAAATCTCCGTTTACTGTGCTGTAATACTCTGCGGTTTCTTCGTCAATGTCAATCTGCCAGCCGCCAACACAGCAATTATCTTTACATTCTGAGGAAATGCAGTGAAAATTTTTATAGTATCCCGGAGTGCGTAATTTTATTTTATTATTCATTAACATTCTCCTCAATGACTACATCTGCCGTCTGATATCGGATTATTTTTGAAAGTGAAGATAAAGGCATCTCTACCTGATAGCCTATTTTTCCAGCACTGAATATGATTGTATCAAAGCTTTCGGCTTCATATTGAAATGTTGTAGGGAAAACTTTTTTCATTCCGATAGGTGAACATCCACCATGAATATAACCTGTAAGAGGCAGAAGCTCCTTTGATTTTAACATGTCAATTGATTTTTCCCCAACAGCCCTGGCTGCTTTTTTCAAATCAAGTTCTTTTGCAACAGGAATTACAAAAACGTAATTTTTGCCTGATTTTGCAACTGTTACAAGTGTTTTAAAAACTTTATCCGGATTTTCATTTAAGGCAGCCGCAACGTCAACACCACTTACCGCATCAGTGTTGATATAGCTGTGTGCTGTATATTTTATTTTTTTTTGTTCAAGGATACGCATTACATTAGTTTTTTCTTCCATAATTGATACTTCTTTCTTTAAACTCAACTGTCATGCCGAAGCACATGAAAAATTAGATTTTTGATTAATATTTTAAACTGAGAGTGTTGTCCATTTGCTGCAGTCCCATACTTCATTTACCAGACCATCGTAAAATTCAGGCTCATGGCATACCATCAGTATGCTTCCCTTATATTCCATTAAAGCACGCTTTAGTTCATCTTTGGCATCAACGTCAAGATGGTTGGTTGGCTCATCGAGCACAAGGATGTTGCTCTCGCGGTTAATGAGTTTACAAAGTCGGACTTTGGCCTGCTCGCCACCGCTTAATACACGAATCTGACTTTCAATGTGTTTTGTTGTGAGACCACATTTAGCGAGTGCCGAACGTACTTCATATTGTGTGTATGAAGGAAATTCTTCCCATATTTCATTGAGGCATGTATTTGTGTTATCAGGAGAACTTTCCTGTTCAAAATAACCGATTTCAAGGTAATCTCCAAGCTCAACTTCGCCGGAAATCGGTTGTATTATTCCAAGAATACTTTTTAAAAGTGTGGACTTACCAATCCCATTTGCACCAACCATGGCTATTTTACTGCCGCGTTCCATTGAAATATTGAGTGGAACCGAGAGTGGTTTGTCATATCCGATTACAAGATCTTTTGTTGTAAAAATGTATCGTCCCGGAGTGCGGGCCTGTTTGAAATAAAATTCAGGTTTTGGTTTTTCAGCAGCAAGCTCAATTATATCCATATTGTCAAGCTTTTTCTGGCGTGACATAGCCATGTTTCTGGTTGCAACACGTGCCTTATTTCTTGCAACGAAATCTTTCAAGTCGGCAATTTCTTTCTGTTGCCTGTTGAATGCTGCTTCCATCTGTGCTTTTTTCATCGCATAAACTTCCTGAAATTTGTCATAGTCGCCAACATAACGGTTGAGCTGCTGATTGTCCATATGGTAAATCAGGTTAATTACACTGTTTAAAAATGGTATATCATGTGAAATCAAAATGAAAGCATTTTCATAATCATTTAAGTATCTATTAAGCCATTCTATATGTTCGGCGTCAAGATAATTGGTAGGCTCGTCGAGAAGCAGAATATCAGGTTTTTCAAGAAGAAGCTTACCAAGTAAAACTTTTGTACGCTGTCCGCCGCTTAATTCTGTTACATCCTTGTCAAGCCCGAGGTCGAGAAGTCCTAGTGCCCTTGCAACTTCTTCAACTTTGGAATCTATCATATAAAAATCATGCATTGTGAGCATGTCCTGAATTACGCCGAGTTCTTCCATTAGGGAATTCATCTCATCCTCGTCTACATCACCAAGCTTGGCACATATTTCATTCATGCGTTCTTCCTGGCTGTAAAGAAAATCAAATGCTGATGCAAGAACTGAGCCAATAGTCATTCCCGGTTCAAGTACGGCATGCTGGTCAAGATAACCGACACGCACATTTTTCGACCATTCAACTTTTCCTTCGTCAGGCATAAGCTTTCCTGTTATTATATTCATAAATGTGGATTTACCCTCACCGTTAGCACCAACTAATCCGATGTGTTCACCTTTCAGCAGCCTGAATGAGACATCTGAAAAGATTGCTCTGTCTCCAAAACCATGTGAGAGATGTTCTACGTTTAAAATACTCATAAATACCTTACCTTTTTATTATTTGTTATGTCTTTTTAACCTATAGTATCATATTAAATATTGGAATAAATATCAACTTAAATTTTTGTACACAGCAGGTTTTATGGAAATTGTGCTGTAATCTGCAGCATAAAGCTTTGCACTGTCATTTACTACCTGACGATAACGGTGCATCCATTTTGTTGTTATCCCTCCATATTTTGCAACATCATCCTCGCTTGCACCACCACTTAACATGTATTTAAATGCACAATGTCTCATATCCTGCATTGTAAAATCCGGAAAATCATTATTAGATTTTTTGGCCTGTGAGATATATTTTTTTAAAAGGCGTTCAGCATCACGTATTTTTAATACAGTTCCTCTTTTGTTGAAAAATATATGTCCGTCAGCTATTTTATGTATTTCAAGGTATGTAAGCAGCATTTGTGAGACATCGTCCGGTAACTTTATAATACGTGATATTCTTTTCTTTTCCGGAAAATGTATACAAAGACATTCATTTGAATCATATAATATGAAATTTGTCATCATACTGCATATTTCACCGGAAGTAAGACCACATTTTAATACTAATGAAAAAATCATATATGCCATATCGTCGCCTGCTTTTGATGAAAGATCAAGAATTGTTGATATATCATCTTCACAAGGAAGTTTATCAGTTGTAATTATTTTATTTTCATCAGGTAATATATAATCTTTAAAGTAATTAATATAATTTCTGCCGGCGTTGTTTTCACGTACACGTATATATTCGCATAACGTACGCATTACGGACATACGCATCAGTGCCGTTGAATATGATAATCTTTTGCTTTGTATTTTTTCTGTTAAATCATTGAAGTACTTTTCTGTATCAGATTCTGTCAGCTCAAGAGGAGAGTGACCTGTAATTTTTATATAAGCTTTTATAACATTATAATAATTTTTTCGTGTCTTTTCTGACAGGCTGGCCGCAAAAAAATTCCATATTGAATAAAGAAATTCATCAGTTTTATTTTTTGGTTCGTTCATAACGTGTATCCTCAAATTGTTTAATTATTTTATATTTTACCACTATTGACGACATATGTCTATATTCCAACCAAAAAACCATACCACCACTCTACTTCAAAATAAACAAATAATAATTAAGAAAGGCTTCCTGACCGCAACTTCTATTTGCATTTATTTCTTATTTTGATTATAATAAATATAATATTTTGCAATTTTACTAATGCGAGGTTATTAAATGGAACAATATTCAAGACAGTTTATCGAAGAATTGGCTAAGCACATAGATCCTGCTATTGCCGATTTTTTTAATATGAAGCATGAAATTTTCAAATTTCCTGCAAAAACATTTACAGAATTAATTGACGAAACACTTATGGACTATCTCGAAGGCAAAACAAGCCGTGAAGATTTGATTCCTATCGTCAACAAGATTAAAAAATCCCGTCTGCAAAAACGTGCCAGATGGTACAAGTCATACATTAATGATGTTGACACAATAAGCATTGATGACCCTAAACATCCACTCTCCCATATTATAAATATGGCACGCTCACTCCCTATTGACCAATATGTCAATATGTTCGGAAATATGGAGCTTGACGGAATTATTGCACAATATAAAACAAAAGCAACCGAGTGGAAAGATAACTCGAACAGCCTTCTGATCGAATTTCCGGGACTATCAACTTTTACAAATAATTCAATTTTTAATTCATTAAAAAATGACCTTATAATAAGTGCCTGGAAATATATAGAGGCAGACCTGGCAGGAAATATTGATTCATATATGAGAATGTTCCCGGAGCAGCTTCTCAACAGACCACTCTTCTCTCCATCTTCATTTACACTTATGATGGACACAGCATCAAATAATCTTCTTAAAGAAATTATTACAGATGAAAATGGACAGGAACTTCTGGAAGTTACTGTAAATACAGGTAAGCTTACTCCTCCAAAGTCAATGGATTCTAATGATTTAAAACTTATTAATGCTTTTATCTCGAACATTAATATGCAGGAATTTTCAAGAGAAAAATCTGTTATTGTCGATCTTAATACTTTGGGCAAGGAGGTTGTTGATTATCATGTCGGAAAAAATGTACTTAACAAAATTTCCAATTCATGCCGTAAGCTTGTCGAATATAACTTCTCTTACGAAGAAGAAGGCAGCAAAATGTATTTCAACCTCTTTGATAATATTGCAATAAAGGAAGATGCCGAGCGACCATATGCTATTGCACAATTTGGTGAAATATTAAGCAATGCCATAATCCAGAAAAAATTAATCTCAATAACCTCATCTTCATACGATGTACTGCAGAACAATCTTTCAAAGATTATTTGTTATGCATTAAAACGTGAACAGATTGCTAATCAGGAAAGCCTGACTAATGAATACAGTTATACATATTTCCAGAAGATTGTACGTTTCAAACTAAAAAATAAGAAGAAAAATCTTCAGCTTATACAAGAAAGTCTTCAGGAATTTGTAGATAACAAAATTGCCATCGAAAGTTTTGAATTAAAAAATGGTGTTTTTGTAATTCATTTTCTTCCTCTTTCACCGGCAGAAATCGAAGATTTACATTTTGATAATACTAAGGCTGTTTCGGTTTCTGATAAACTTAAATAAGCGTATTGTCTACATTTTGATTAAAATATCGTTGTCAAAACAGTCACTTAACATATCACTAAAAAAAGAGAGTATTGTATTTATTACATGCTCTCTTTTTTTATGCAATGTACTTTAACGCTCTTTTTCAATTATATTTGTCGTTATTATTTTGTTTTTACATGTCATTTATTTATAAATATGGCATTTTTACTGGCTCTATCTCATTTTATTTTATTTTTAATTATCCTTTTATCAACTGCAAATATGCTATCAGTTTGACGTTATAAAAGAAATGTAGATAATTTTGGAGTAAAATTCTACGTAGATATATATTTAAATATCAAAAAGTAGACTAATTTGGAGTAAAAAAATGATATGTAGATAATTTTAGAGTAAAAAAGGCAATTTTTATTGACGATATTTGTCATAAATCATTTTATATGTTAATTTTATATATAATTAATCTCCTTTTTCTACATTTTTTTTCGAAAAAAAAATTTTTGATGTCTACATTTTTGGCTTAAACACTGGTTTTTTTACAAAAATATGCTACTTATAGAAAACATTAACTTATTGATGTAGATAAATTTAGAGTAAATCATGCAAAAATCTCCAGAAGACTCTACATAAAAAAATTTAAAGAAATTATGTAGATAAATTTGGAGTAAATCGCATCAAAGTTTCAAAAATGTAGACATGTATATTAAAAAAAATTCAAAAAAAAACAAAAAGTGGATAAAAACCGAGTAAAAATCCCGATTTGATTTTTTCCTTCAAAAATTGTTAAATAATGCAAGAAAGGTGGTGAGAACTGTGGATTTATTTGCTAATATCGGCAAAGCCGTGTTGATTCAATCTCTTGGTTTACAAAAAAATTATACAGAGACTGCATCAGAATCAATTAATGTTATAGATCATGATAATAACACATGTCATAATTGTAAATACTGTGATATTATAAACAGTTTTGACACAGATTCTGATACATATAAAGCGGCTCAGGTAATATGTGAAAGTTGTCCACATAAAGTTCTTACTACGAAGACTGTATATAAAAAGATATACCATAATGAAAAGAATCGTTATGGTTATAAGCCACGCTTAAAATCCAATTCAATAAAACTGCTGTTACTGCTCCATTTCTATCATCCAGATAAATTTGGTGTTATTTGTAATGTCAATTCATTACAACTGGCTAAAGAATTAGGCTGCGACATAAAGACAATTTTTAATAATCTCGAAATATTAAGCAGGTACAATTATATTTCATATTGTAAAAGTTCTACATATAATATTACCGTATGTCTTAATGATTACGAAAGTTATTATCTTCCTGCCAATAAAGGCGGCAGGGGGTTTTTTGTCATGTCTTTAGATTTATTGAAACAGATTATTCAACTTGAAAATCTGCTTACATTAAGAATTCATCTAAGAGAATTAATTGAAATTGACAATCTCAATATCAAAGCTCCTTTCACAGCTGTATCAAAAACATTTAAAGAAATTAAGCTTGTACTTCCTGATTATTGCAGACCTTGTATTATCAAAGATGCTATAAGTAAAAAATCAGATATTTTTGACATTTCAGTTAATGACAAAGTAATTCGTTTTGAGATCAATGACAACTTTAACTGCAGGCGAAGAAAAGATGAATGTTTTAATCAGTATATATCACTATTCAAAGAATTTATAGCTGATTTTAATCAGACTGTAATTTCAGTCAACAGCAGTAATGTCTTTCCTGATGACAGCTTTGATTTCTTTTCAGCTCAAAATGAAAAACAGGATATTCATTTCCAATTTATAAAAATAAAGGATTATGAATATGATGATCTTGCTCAGCTTGCAATGCAGTACTCTTATAATTATGTAATTACCGCATTGTCAACTGTTTATAATAATTACATATTACACGAACGTGAGATTACAAATCTTGGAGGTCTTTTAAGAACAATTATAATTTCTTTGATTAATAATTCTACCGGACCAGGTTCATCGTCTTCTACAGGTTCTGATAATTTTTCGGCTGCTTAACCACAACAGCCTTATTTTTGTACACATTTTTCTGTTTTTATTGTCTGTTTTTTATCACACAAAATAAATTGTTCGTTTTTTATTTATTATCTGTTTTTTCTGATATTAACTACTTCCTCTTTGAATACATTTATGATACCGGCTATACCTTGATTGTAAAATATATAAAAAAATTGGGAAAGTTTTCAACATAAAAAAGAATTAATTCAACTTTATATAGATAAAAAAAAACATAAATATGAAAAAAAAATGCTATAAAATTTAAAAAATAAACACATTATTTTAAATAAACGACATTACATATACAAAAAGCAACTTGTAATAAGAAAAAAAATAACATTAAAAAAAGCAGGTAATGCCCATAATTACTGCTCTCCTGCCCTTCTTAGTTATCAATATCTGTTTTTTATATATGTATATATATATTAAATTTATAATTAACAATCATATTTTTATGAGTTATTTCATTTATACTTATTATAATAAATATTTGATAATACTTAAAATTACATATATTATAAAAATGAAATGTAGGTTTAGAAAATATGCGTTAATTTCCTTAAAATGACATTTTTTTATCTTATTTGATAAAATCTTCATATAACATAAAAACGCTGTAATATTGCAATATACAGCGTTTTACGATATATACATTAATTAGAAGATAAATCATATATTTGATAATAAATCATCCATACGATTTTTTAAAATTTCCAATCTAACCTTGACGTCATAGTCTGTTTTTATAACATTTTTATTGTTTTTTAATATATCAAAATTAGTTTCTAACATGGCAAGTGCCTGTTCAGCCTTTGCTATCGAATTAATCCTTTTAAGTTCAGCATCTGAAATCTGAGTTTGTCGCTGCTCTTTTTCTTTTTGCTGTTGTTTCATTTTTTCAATGTTAGTTTCTAATTTTGCCTTTTCACGTTCAGCTTTATTCTTGGCTTCAGTAATATATTTTATTTCATCTTCAAGGTCTTCTTTTGTTTTTGTTGGAAGAGGATTTTTTTCAAGCTGCTGTATACGTTCCTCAAGGTGTTTTACAGTTTTTTCCTGAACTTTAATCTGGTTAGCCGCTTCTTCTAGTTCTTTTTTGTATTTTTTAGCTTCTTCTGAACGTTCTTCTGAAATTTTCTTTATTGACTGGTATTCAGCATTGTCAATATTTCCATTTTTCTTAAGAATTTCAAGGATACTTTTTTGTGCATCTTCATCAAGACGACCAAATTTATCAGCTTGGTTTAAATCGATTCCATTGGCGTTAAGCAGTTCACTTAATTCAGGAATAAGTTTTTCTGCTGTTGTGTACTTTCTTGCCTGTCTCTCAGAAATATTAAGTTGTTTTGCTATTTCAGCATTAATATTTTTGATTTCACCTTTTAATTTTTTGGCCTCATATAACTCTTTTAAACGTGATACTTCCCAACGTTTTACCTCCATTGAAGTTTCTCTTACATCATGATTGGCGGAAATAAGCATAATTTCTTCGTCTATCTCTGATATATTGGATTTTTCAATTTTGCATGGTATTCCGGTTGGGAATAATGTATTATATTCTTTATCAGTCATCTTGCAGATTGCATGATAACGTCTTTCTCCTGAAACAAGACGGTAATTATCATTATCAGCATCATATATTACTGAAAGATTGTGGCGTAGACCGTTAATTAAAATACTTTCCATGAGAGCATCAATACCGTCCTGGCTGTATTTTTCATTTTTTGGATTAGAAATTATCTTCTCTTTTGGAATGTATTGAAAGTTATATTCAGTTTTTGCCTGCATTTCCTTGAGCTTTTCACCACCCATATTATTAAGAACGCCTGTTTTTGTCATGCCGGCAGCAAAATTCTTCTTAGTCATTACTTTTCTCCTTTCAGATATTTCGCAAGTTCTCTAAAATGTTTATTGTCCATTAATCCGAGGTAGTTGACAAGTTCAATATAATCCTGTGCAGCACTACACCGCTTGTCATATGTGAGTAATGGTTCAAATGTTGTGTTAGATTCGCTTACAGCAATACAATTACGTATAGAGACCGGAAGGAATCTTTCACCGAACATGTTTTCATAACTTTCAAACATCTGTTTAAATAAAGTTGTTCTGCCAGCAACTCTTGTCATAAAAATACCTGCAAATTCGATTGAAAGTGAATATTTTGTATTAAGAGTTTCTATTGTATCGAGCAAAGACATAAGTCCATCATATGAGAAGTTGTCTACGCAAATCGGAGTTATTATCTTATCACTTGCACATATTGCACAGCTTGTAAGGTATGATTTAAATGGTGAGTTATCTATAATTATGTAGTCAAATTTCTTTTTTAGGAAACTTAAATTATGTTTTAAATATAATTCAACATTAACTTCTTTGCTTTTATCATATATTTTGTATATTAAAGTGTTGAGCTCTCTTGATGCAGACAATATTGAAATATTTTTGTAATCTGTTTCACTGACGAATTCCAGTACAGATGATTCTCTTAACTGTTTTTCACAGAACAAATGTTCATAATTAATATTGCTGTTATCTTCATCTTTTCCAAACATCTTAGTTGTGTTCATCTGTGGGTCAAGGTCAATAAGAAGCACCTGGTAACCAGATATTGCAAGAATTTGTGCAATAGTGATTGCAGATGTTGACTTACCAACACCACCCTTTTCGTTTATTAAACTTATTACTTCTGACATTTTTGTACTTCCTTTTTTATCTTTTTTCGGAACTGAGTTCAAAAAATTATTTATAATCTTATTATACATGCTATTCTCCTAAAATCAAGTGATATTGTGTGATTTTAATGTAAAAAGAAGTTGTTTTTATAAGAAGCCATATATTTTATATTATGCAATAATATTATAGTTATGACCATATTTAAAATGATTTATTGTATAATAAATATTTGTATAAATTATTATATATGAATTATTATATATGAATTATTATATTTGAATTTTAGTATCTGAATTTCAGTGCCTGGATTTTTAAATTTGAATTTAATTCAGGTGATTTTGAACTGAGTTCACAAAATTTTACATTAATGTAACGGAGAAATATAGGAGATGTATATATGAATTTGATTAAAATTAATTTAGCAGAGGCAGGGTAATAATTAATAAAACAATATCATGGAGTTATTTATTATAATGAATAAGATACAATTAATTGTGATTAATAGTGTAATATAGTAATATAGTTCACAAGAAAATGTAAATCACAAAATAATGCAAATTAAGAAATAATAGAATTTGCAAGATAAAATATAGGATATTAAAATGGAACTCAGTTCACTTCAGTTGTTTATGTTAAAAAATCTTTATAATACAATTTAAAAAGATATAAGTAAATTTAAAGAAAAATCAAAATATTAGAAAGTGAACTGAGTTCAAAATACACTATATGATAATGATAGATAGAACTATAAAAATATATAATATGTTATTATAAAAATTATTTAATATGCAACATAAAAACACATGTTTGAGTTTCACGTGTAACAATATTTTAAATTATATATTAGTATATTTAAAGTATTGCTATTGTGGCATTTACGGGTGTAGAATATTATAAAACTGATAGGGAGTGTGAATGTTATGCATGGTGAAATTATCACAGTGTGTGGAATACAGCTTGATTGTAATGGTGGTAATGAGAGTACATTGAAAAATGCAGAAAAATATATTGCAGAGGCTTTTAAGTATAATTCTGATATTGATTTAATTGTTCTGCCAGAACAATTTGTTAAACCTCAATGCGGTTCATCAAAATATAATAAGTATAATGAGAGTTTTTTTGTCAATTGGCTTAAATCTGTTGCAAAAAATTATAAGGTTAATGTTATAGGTGGCTCATTTGCGCGGTTTTCATGTGACTATGTGAGTGATAATGGAAAAAATGAAGCAGAAAAACCAACCAATATCTGTTATGTAATAAATAGAAATGGTGAAATTGTTGGCAATTATGAAAAAATTCATTTGTTTGATGCTTTTAATGTAAAAGAATCTGATGAATTTAGTTCAGGTGATAGACTTGGAATATTTAGTCTTGATATTGGAAAAGTTGGAGTATGGATATGTTATGATACAAGATTTCCAGAGATTTCAAGAGCTTTGTCATTAAGAGGAGCTGATTTGTTTTGTGTTCCGGCAGCATTCTATAAGCCAAATTCTGATCAATGGGAGATTATATTGAAATCTTCATCAATAATGAATGTTACGCCGGTTATTGGAGTTAACCAGATTGGCGACAGACCGGATGGTAAAGGATTTTTTGGAAGAAGTATGGTAATAGATGCAAAAGGAATTATTATCGGAGGCATTTCTGACAAAGAAGGATATTTTGTGACACAGATTGACAAATCCTACACGGATACCTGCAGGCAGGTTAATCCTGAACTTAAAAACAGAAGAATTGACCTTTACAGAAAATGGTTATAAAATAAGATAAGTTGTGAGACAGATACGAAACGTTTTATTCCGGGATGTGATTTAACTGCGGGATTTTTGTTTTGTAAAATTAAGGAGGATTTTATGTTTGTATCAGAAAGCATGTATGAATTAGGCAGTAAACGTTCTGCAATCAGAGAATTATTTGAATATGGAAAGAAAAGAGCAGCTATTGTAGGAGCTGAGAATGTATATGATTTCAGTCTTGGAAATCCGACAGTTCCGGCACCTGACTGTGTTAATAAGACAATAAGGGAATTGACACAGAGCCTTGATTCTATCTCCCTTCATGGATATACATCAGCACAGGGAGATCTGGAGACAAGACAGGCAATAGCAGATTATCTTAATAATACATATGAGACAAATTTTAAGGCTGATAATCTTTATATGACTATGGGTGCAGCAGCATCACTTTCAATAGCATTTAAGGCACTTACATCATCACCAGATGACGAGATTATTGCAATAGCACCATTTTTCCCGGAATACAGAGTATTTGTTACTGCGGCAGGAGCAAAGTTTAATGTTGTAGCACCTGATACAAAAAATTTCCAGATTAATTTCGATGAATTTGAAAAATTAGTAAATAAGAATACGAAGGCGGTTATTATTAACTCACCAAATAATCCGTCAGGAGCCGTGTATTCAGAGCAGACAATCAAGAAACTTGCAGATTTTCTTAGCAAGAAGTCAGAAGAATATGGAACTCATATTTTTATTATCACAGATGAACCATATCGTGAGATTGTTTATGATGGAGTTGAAGTTCCATATGTTACAAAGTATTATAACGATACAATTGTATGTTATTCTTACAGTAAATCGCTTTCTCTTCCTGGAGAAAGAATTGGATTCATTCTTGTTCCTGATGAAGCATATGAAAGTAAGAAGCTTTATGCAGCAGTTTGTGGAGCAGGAAGAGCCTTAGGATATGTTTGTGCACCTAGTCTTTTTCAGAAGGTTATTGCAAAATGCGTAGGTCAGACAGGTGATGTTAATTTGTATAAAAAGAACAGAGACTTATTATATGATGGATTGACAGAGCTTGGATATGAATGTTTCAAACCGGACGGAGCATTTTATATGTTTGTAAAAGCATTAGAATCTGATGCTGAGAACTTCTGTGAAAAAGCAAAAGAGGAGGATTTACTTCTTGTTGCGGCAACAGATTTTGGATGCCCGGGATATGTAAGAATATCTTATTGTGTCGACGAAGACATGATTAAGCGTTCATTTAAGGCATTTAAAGCTTTAAAAGAAAAATACGCGAAATAATTAATTCTATTTCAGAGAATCAAAATATAAAATAAAATAATAAATTGAAAGACACATGTGTAATGATTATCGTTATCGGAAATCATTGTATATGTGTTTTTTATTTGCCAGGATAGAATAATCATAATGAAAAAATGTATCAATAAAGCACTTGACGTCAATATTTAAATATAATAATATAACTGTGGTTAGTTAAGTCTAACTTTTATAAGATTAAACTAAATCAAATAAAAATCTTATAAGGAGGCTGGAATGAGTCAGGAAATATTTGAAATCGTTAAACAGATGAATCTTGATAATCTTGAAGTTCAGATTGCTTTACAATGTGCACCTCTGATAAGTGGTTTAAGATTTTCCAATCTATTTAATGTAAATAATGAACAGGCAGATTATCTTATCAGCCTGATGAATGAGATGCATATTTCATGGAAGATTCTGTTCAGAGGCAAAGAAAAGTTGACAATGCTTCTGTATAAAAAAGATATTCTTGAAAATTATTTTTCTGATATACGTGTGAAAAATATTCTGAAAAATAGCGGATATGAAAAGAATATCGTAGACGAAGAAGATATTTCAGGACTTATAGACACATTTGCAGACAGATATTGCTGCTACATGCAGACGAAGAAATATTTTCCGCATGAAATGGGCTTATTTCTAGGGTACCCGGTTGAGGATGTAGAGGGATATCTAAAAAACAATGGTGAGAACAGTCTTTATACAGGATATTGGAAAGTTTATGAGGATGTTGCGGCAAAATCATCACTTTTCAAAAGATTTGAGAAAGCAAAAGAGCAGATTATATGGTTTCTTGCTCAGGGAGTAAGCATAAAAAATCTTGAAAATATTGCACTATAATAGTGGGAAAGAGGTAAGAAATGAGCGAAATTAAAGTTATTTACTGGTCACAGTCAGGAAACACAATGTCAATGGCAAATGCAGTTGCTGAGGGAATTAAGGAGGCAGGAAAAGAAGCAGCAGTTCTTGAAGTATCAGCAGTAACAGCAGCAGATTTGAATGACGAAACAGTATTTGCACTCGGATGCCCGGCAATGGGGGCTGAAGAACTTGAAGAGACAGAAATGGAGCCATTTGTTGCAGAACTTGAAGGTTCTGTATCAGGTAAAAAAATAGGCTTGTTTGGCTCTTATGGCTGGGGTGATGGGCAGTGGATGAGAGACTGGGCATCAAGATTTGAAAATGCAGGTGCTGTTATTGTCGGTGGTGAAGGTGTTATTTGTGTAGAAGCACCTGATGATGAAGCAGTAAATGCATGTAAAAAGCTTGGAAATGAACTTGCGGCAGAATAGAAAAAGCACGAAAGGAGTTTTATATGTCAATTTGTATTATTGGTGGAAATGAAAGAATGGAAAGACAGTATGTGAACATATGTAAAAAACACAACTGTAAGGCAAAAGTATTTACAAGAATGAAAGGAAATCTGAAAGACCAGATTGGAAGTCCTGACTTGATAGTTTTATTTACAAATACAGTATGCCATAAAATGGTAAAATGTGCATTGGCAGAGGCTGAAAGATGTAATGCAAATGTTATAAGATGCCATACGAGCAGTCAAAATGCGTTAGAAGAGATTCTTGCAGGAGTTAATGCATAATTTATAGATATTTAAGGTTGTTCATATTGATTACCGGATGATTTTTTAATAAAATAACAAATTTTAAAAAAATTGAAACTGATTTTAACTAAGCTTCGTATAAAGATATAGAAAGAAATAGCAAAAGATTTTATATCAATCGGAGAGGTTAAAAGACAGAGGTGATAGATATGAAAAATATCAAAGAAAGAATTATAAAAAAACAATATGTGGCTGTTATCTTTTTTCTTGGTCTTATGTTAGTAATGGTTGTAAGAATGGGAAAAAATATTAAAACTTCAGAAATCAAAAGTTCAATTGAAATGAAGACACAGGATGAACTTGGAGAAAAATTTGCAGCTGAATACATTGGGGTTAACATGGATGATAGTGCGTCAGAATCTGGAGTAGAAACAGAAGTAGAGACGGTGTCCGAATCTGAAGAAGCCTCAGATTATCAATATCCTTCCGGATGGCTGGATTCATTTAACGATAAAGTGGAAGAGTTAAAGCAGATGTTTCCTTCTGGTAAATATTGGAATCATATGGGCGTTGAATCAGACGGAACAGATTACCTTATGGTAACAGATATTCCGTGCAATCATGCAGAAAATGGAGAAGCATATTGCAATCTATATAATGGGATGTCTGACGACGCATACGTGTATAAGGATACAAGTACGCAGTGCTGGGGATTTGCAAGTTATCTGAGTGATTATATTTTTGGAAGTGATGCAGCGGCTGAGCGATTTTATAATTACGATAGTCTCAGAGTTGGAGACCAGGCAAGGATTCAGGGTGATTCACATACGGTATTTATACTCGAAAAAACAGATGATTATGTAATTGTAGCTGAATGTAATGCTGATTATGAAACGTGTATGATTAGCTGGGGTAGAAAGATTATGCGTGAGGATTTACAGGGATATTACATAACCAGATGGAATTGAAAATAATATAAATTGATAATGAGACTTCTGTGATAAACAGAAATTAATAATCCCGTGGCAGTTAGTTATACGATAAACTGCCGCGGGATTTTTGTGTTGCATTGTGGGTATGGAAAAATGTGTTAGAATCATATATATATTACATATAAATATGTTATAATATTAAATATTAAAAGTAGTTTGCATTAAATGTTTATAAGGTATTATTGCTGATATAAATTGGCCAGCTAATTGTTAATAATTCAATAGCAAATCAATAACAGAAAATAAATGAATTTATAGAATCGATAGGAGAGATAGGATGAAGTGGGGAATTTTGGCTACAGGTAATATTGCAAAAAAATTTGCATCAACCATAAATCAGATGGGTAAAGAAAATGAACAGCTGATAGCAGTCGGTTCACGTCACATTGAAAGTGCAAAAGCATTTGCTATGGAGCATGATATTCCAAGATATTATGAATCGTATGAAGCACTGGTTAAAGATCAGGATGTTGAGGCTGTTTATGTTGCGACACCAAATACTTTACATTATGAGAATTGCAGGTTATGTCTTGAGCATGGCAAGCATGTATTGTGTGAAAAGCCGTTTACAATAAATGAGAAACAGGCACAGGAGCTGTATAATATGGCAAGGGATAGGCATCTATTTATTATGGAGGGATTATGGATATGGTTTCTTCCATTGTATGCACGTTTGCACAGTATCATACAACAAGGAACAATAGGCGAAATAAAACATATTTCATGCCAGTATGGGTTTGTTGCAACAGGTGCTAGAAAAGACCGTAAATTTAATTCAGGTCTTGGTGGAGGTGCTCTGTTAGATATTGGAATATACAATCTGGGATTTTTGCGTATTATATGCGGACAGGATCCGCAAAATGTTGAAACTCTGAAAGTGAATCTCAATGAGTATGGAACAGATGATTATAGCTGTTTGAAATTTAAATACAGCGATGGCTTAACTGCTGAATCAGTTCAGACAATAGGACATGAATTGAAACGTAATGCCAGAATTGAGGGAACAAAGGGAAACATATTTTTGCCGGATTTTCAACACGCTGAGACTATGATACTTGAGGTGGAAGGAAAAGAACCAGAAACAATAGATTGTCCGGTTGATATAAATGGCTTTGAATATGAAATCAGGGAAGCAAGCAGATGTGTAAAACTTGGGTATTGCAGTAGTGATGTATATACAGCTAAAGATAGTATAGCACTTACACGGTTGATGTATGATATCCGTATGAGCTGGAATATGATATTTGATGGCGAGACACAGGTTTAAACAAAATAAATAGATTATTCTAAATAAATTGATATTGCATGACAATGAATAATATACTTTATAAAGAGGTAGTAAATAGGCTATAGAATAATGAGGAAGATATATGGGAGAGTATTTTAATTGGATTAATCTTGATAAAAAAGAATACATAAGTCCGGGTGATTTTGATATTGGATATAAAGGATACGAGTCAGTATATATAAATAATGCTCTGCTTTGTTCATTAAAAGAGTTAATGGGCAATGAATGGAAGGGTAGTAAAATCATATTCTTAGGTGATGAATATGACCAATCCAGTATAAACATACCGGACATGTTAAATGTCATATTACTGGACGACAAGTTTGAAGGCAATTTTATAGATTACACATATGAATATTTCAAAAATGTATCATGCAAGTTTGAGGCAGCAAGGAATGATGTGACAGAAGAAATTTCAATTTTTATGGAAAGAATCAGGCGAGGGGAAAAAGATTTAGTAAATGAATATGGTGTTGACATTAATAATCCATTTGCAGGAATGTTTGGCAGAAAAGGGAAATCATACAAATATACGATTAATTACAGCAAAGGCGTGGCATATTGTCTTGATACAACAAAGATTATTACATTGGATAACAGCGTAACTGATAATATAGAGCCTCTGCCTGTTTTATTAGGGTGTGGAAGAACAATGCAGCCTGGGGAATGGTTGGGCGATTCTGTGGGAGTTAGTGATTCGTTAGATACGGGAATTACACTATTGGATAAAATAAGGATTCTGTGGTGAGGCGGAATAGTTTTTTTGAGGAAGATATAGGTATGTTGCAGCCACAGCACTTACGTAAAATCCCTGCTGTCAAGGACGATTGTGAAAGGACCGTCGTTTTCAAGGCGTACTTTCATATCAGCACCGAAAATGCCTGTTTCAACTTTTGGTATGCGTTCGCGGCATAATTCAATAAATTTTTCATACAATTCGTTGGCTGCGTCAGGTGAACCGGCATGTACAAAGCTTGGGCGGTTTCCTTTGCGGCAGTCAGCATATAATGTGAACTGGCTTACGATGAGCAGTTCTCCGCCAACATCAGTGATTGAAAGATTGGTTTTACCATTTTCATCTGCAAAAATTCTTAACTTTACTATTTTGTCAACAAATTTTGGGAGCATGTCAGCTGTATCGGTCTCACATGCACCAAAAAGAATAAGAAAACCTTTTCCTATTGAACCGACAATTTTATTATCAACAGTTACATCTGCATTATTTACGCGTTGTATTACAAATTTCATTATAGATTTCCTCTTAAAATATTTTAATTGATTTTATTATTCTATCATTGCAAGCGGTTTACTGCAATTATTATTTGACGTGTGGAATGGATGCACAGTAAGTAATATAGCTATAAGGTATTTTAAATGATAGTATATAAATATTTGCCAAGAGTGTAAATACGGAGTAAAATAAATAAAGATTATGAAAGGTGAAAATGGTGATTTTATGGAAAATGTATTTACAAGTGAAAAAAAACTTGGCTTTGGACTTATGAGACTGCCGCTTCTTAATCCGAATGATGGAAGCAGTATTGATATTGAACTTACAAAGAAAATGGTTGATACATTTTTGGAAAAAGGATTTACATATTTTGATACAGCGTGGATGTACTGCGGATTTAAAAGTGAGAATGCAGCTAAGGAGGCTCTTGTATCACGTCATCCGAGAGAAAGCTATACGCTTGCAACAAAACTGCATGCTGGCTTTATAAAGACACTTGAGGACAGAGATAAGGTTTTCAACGAACAGAGAGAAAAAACAGGCGTTACATATTTTGATTATTATCTTCTTCATGATGTCGGTGTTGACCATTATGAGGTATACAAGAAGCTTGACTGTTTTAACTGGCTTGCTGATAAGAAGAAACAGGGACTTGTAAAACATATGGGATTTTCGTTCCATGATAATGCAGAATTGCTTGATAAGGTACTTACAGAGCATCCTGAGATGGAATTTGTCCAGCTTCAGATTAATTATCTTGATTGGGACAGTGAGGCAATTCAGTCAAGAAAATGTTATGAAGTTGCGACAAAGCATGGCAAGCCTGTTATAGTTATGGAGCCGGTAAAGGGCGGAACGCTTGCTAATGTTCCAAAGAAAGTTGAAGAGGCATTCAAAGCATATAATAAAGAAATGTCAATACCTTCATGGGCTATAAGGTTTGTTGCAAGCCTTCCTAATGTGAAGATGGTTCTTAGTGGAATGAGCAATATGGAGCAGCTTCTTGACAATACAGGATATATGCAGGATTTCAAACCTCTTAATGATGAGGAACAAAAAATAGTGAAGGATGCTGTTAAGACAATTAATGAGAGTATTGAAATTCCTTGTACAGGATGTTCATACTGCACGGACGGCTGTCCTAAGCATATTGCTATTCCAAAGTATTTTTCTCTTTATAATGCTGACAAGCAGGAAGCAGAGGGAAAGGGATGGACACCGCAGGGTGAATATTATGATAGGCTTACTAATAATTTTGGAAAAGCGAGCGATTGTATTGCATGCGGTCAGTGTGAGCGTGTCTGTCCACAGCATCTTCCGATTATTAATAATCTTAAAAAAGTTGCCGCTTATTTTGGAAAATAAAATGTTTTACAAAACGTGATTTTGTGATATAAAATACAAGGCAATATTTATTTGATATAGGATTCAATGTAATATCTATAAGAAATGGAGATATGTTATGAAAGTTTTAATGTTAAACGGCAGCTGTAAGAAAGAAGGCAATACTTACAATGCTCTTCTTGAAATTGGAAAGCAGCTTGAAAAAGAAGGAATAGATTATGAGATTTTCCAGACAGGAAGTGAGCCTGTAAGAGATTGTATAGGCTGTGGCGGATGTGCAAGTGGTAAGTGTGTATATACGGATGATTCTGTAAATGAATTTGTTGAAAAAGCAAGAACAGCAGATGGATTTGTTTTTGGTACCCCTGTATATTATGCACATCCAAGTGGACGTGTATTGTCATTTCTTGACAGAGCGTTTTACAGTGGTTCCGGAGCATTTAAGTTTAAGCCGGGTGCATCTGTTGCTGTTGCAAGACGTGGCGGAACATCAGCTTCATTTGATGTAATGAATAAATATTTTGGTATTTCACAGATGCCTGTTGCAGGTTCTACATATTGGAATATTGCACACGGACGCACTCCGGGCGAAGTGGTAAAAGATGCCGAGGGAATGCAGACAATGCGTAATCTTGCAAAGAATCTAGCATGGATGATGAAATGTTTCGAGGCAGGAAAAAATGCCGGTATTGAACTTCCGGATACAGAGTCTGGCAACAGAACAAATTTTGTAAGAGAAGATTTATAAAATAATACATATCGGGAATTATATATGAGTAAGAAAAAGTTATTTAATATAGACAAAAATGACCTTATGTTTAACAACAAGGTTTTATTTGCATTGCTTATACCAATAGTAATTGAGCAGCTGCTCAATTCATTTATGGGAATGGTTGATACTATGATGGTAAGCAATCTGGGGAGTCAGGCAATATCAGGGGTGTCACTTGTCGATTCGGTAAATAATCTTATTGTTCAGTTGTTTTCGGCAATGGCGACAGGTGCGGCAATTATCTGTTCGCATTATATAGGTATGAAGGACAAAAAAGGGGCAAATAAGGCAGCAAGACAGGTTGTTCTTACGGTTGCGGTTATAGCAATTGTCATAACAATTATAGGACTTTTGTTTAGAAGACCGATTCTTAGTTTTATATTTGGTAAAGTAGAGCAGGATGTTATGGATAATGCAGTTACATATTTCTTGTATACAGCACTGAGTTATCCGTTTCTTGCTTTGTTTAGTGCCGGTTCGGCGATTTTCAGGTCATGCGGTAATTCGAGATATCCGATGGTTGTCTCAATTATTTCCAATCTGATTAATGTAACCGGTAATGCAATACTTATGTTTGGGCTTAATATGGGTGTTGCAGGAGCTGCGATTTCAACACTTGTATCAAGAATTTTCTGTATGGTTGTTATTTTCATTGCACTTTCTAAGCCTAAACTTGAGATTGTGGTTTCACAGTATTATACAATCAGACCAGATTTTAAACTTATTGCATCAATTCTTGCGATTGGTGTTCCGTCGGGAATTGAAAACAGCATGTTTCAGTTCGGTAAGCTTGCGATACAGTCAACAGTTTCTACGATGGGAACTGCAGCTATAGCAGCACAGGCTATGACGAATATTCTTGAAAATGTCAATGGTATTTTCGGTATCGGAGTAGGAATGTGTCTTATGACTGTGGTCGGGCAGTGTATGGGTGCCGGACGGAAGGAAGAGGCAAAGTATTATATCGTAAAACTTGCAGGAATTGCAGAGGTTGGAATTATAGTATCATGTCTTCTTGTTTTGGCACTTGTAAAGCCTATTACGATGCTTGGCGGCATGGAACCTGAGAGTGCAAAAATGTGTATAGAAATGGTTGGTGCAATTACAATAGCAAAACCTCTCGTATGGGTACTTTCGTTTGTTCCGGCATACGGAATGAGAGCGGCAGGCGACGTGAAGTTTTCAATGATAACGTCGATTATCACTATGTGGGGCTGCCGTGTTGCATTGTGTATTGCTCTTGTAAGGATTTTTAACATGGGACCGATGGCGGTATGGTACGGAATGTTTGCTGATTGGACAATCAGAGGAATTATATTTACTACAAGATATTTCAGTGGTAAATGGATGAAAAAAGTTATTGCGTAGAAAAATAGTATATAGAAGGAAAAGGACTTGTACATAATGGACATGCAAATATCACATAGTATTTGCACTAAAGTTCAGAAGAAAGGTTATATACAAGCAAATAAGAGCGGATATAGGTCACATATTGAGTGAATTATGTAAAAGAAAAGGTGTAGAAATAATAGCAGCAGAGTGTATGCCAGATTATGTTCATATGTTTGCGGGTATACCACCGAAGTACAGTGTATCGGAAATAATGGGATATTTGAAAAGAAAGAGTTCTTTGATGATATTCGATAGACATGCAAATTTGAAGTATAAGTATAGCAATAGACATTTCCGGTGCAGAGGATATTATGTCGACACAGTAGGTAAGAATGCAAATAAAATTGAAGAGTATGTAAAAAATTAGATGCAGGAAGATTTGAAATATGATCAGATGTCACTGAAGGAATACATCGACCCGTTTACTGGTGAGCCGGTAAATAAGGCATAATCTAAAGCCCTTTAGGGCTTGCCAGTGGTAGCTATGTACATGGCAAATCTTCAATGGCTCTTTAGAGCCGGCTAGTACCACAGGCTTGTAGCCGCAGAGTAAACCACCAGCTGAGCTGGTGGTCATGATTTTTTAATGTGTTATAATATGAAAAAATATTTTGAGGTGACAAATATATGAGTAACATAGATATTAATTCTGAAATTCGCACACAGCAACAGATTACAGACTCTGGAAATCCGAGAAAGCCAACAGGTGATGACGGTCAAAAAATGCTGGAACGCATGAATGAGAGTCATTATGCAGTCACGGGCTGGGCGTTGGAACATTGGAATATAAATGAAAGTGACATAATACTTGACATTGGTTGTGGCGGAGGTGCCACATTAAAAAGAATGAGTGACAGTGTCGTGTCAGGTCATTTAACTGGTGTTGATTATTCGTCTACATCGGTTGAAATGTCAAAGGAAACTAATTATGATTCTGTAAAAAGCGGAAAAACAGACATAATTGAAGCGTCTGTTGAGTGCCTTCCATTTTTGGATAATTCATTTGATAAAATAATTACGGTTGAAAGTTTTTATTTCTGGCCACATCCGCAGGAAAATTTAAAAGAGGTGTACAGAGTTCTGAAAACAGATGGAACTTTTTTGCTTGTGGCTGATATTTATGGCAAAGATGGATTAGATGTGCAGATTTTGGAAAATATAAAAAAATTTAATCTGTATAATCCAACACCTGATGAATATAAAAAATTATTTGAAAATGCTGGATTTATAGATGTTAAAGTGCATATAAAGGAAGATGATAACTGGATATGTATTGAAGGTCATAAATAAGAAGTGTAATGTGAAAGTCTGGGAATATTGGTGAGATGTTCTCAGACTTTCACTCGTATAACATAATTGATATAAAAAATATCATAAAAGTATTGACAAAGCATATGACATGTAATAATATATTAACACAATAATAAATATATAAGGAGGACTGCCTATTGATCAATGAACCATTTTTGAACCGGAACCACAAGGACGCTCTGTTTCGGTTTATCTTTAAGAATCCTAAGGATTTGCTTTCTTTGTATAATGCGTTGAATGGTACTGACTATATGGATGTATCTGATTTAACCATTACTACTCTTGAAGATATTGTCTATATGTCTTATAAGAATGACATATCTTTTATTCTTGGAAGTGAGATGTCACTTTTTGAGCATCAGAGCACATTTAACCCAAACATGCCGCTACGTGGATTGTTTTATTTTTCAAGTCTTTATAAAAAGTATGTGGCTGAAAATAATATCGACATCTACTCATCAAAACGGGCACAGATTCCAATACCACGCTACATAATATTTTACAACGGTCGTCAGGAGATGCCGGAAAGGTATATGATGAGGCTGTCGGATGCGTTTGTGAAAAAATCTGATAATTATAATTCAAATCAAGTCACCGCCAGCGATACATCCATCAATTGTAATTCGGTAAAATTCCAACCAGCAATGGAAATCACCGCTCATATGATTAACATAAATATTGGCAATAATGCTGAATTGATGAAAAAATGCAGGCTGCTCCACGATTATGCAGCATTTATCGGTCTAATCCGTGATTATGTATCACAGGAAAATGATATTAACACAGCCGTTACACTTGCAATTAACCAAGCCATAAGCCATAATATTCTAAAAGAAGTATTATCAGTGCATACAGCGGAGGTGCGTGACATGATTCTGACAGAATATAACGAGGAACAGCATATTAAAAATGAGAAAAATATCAGTTATGATGATGGTTTTAATGATGGAAAAATAGAAGCAATAAAAAACATGATTAAGCTTAATGTCCCAAAAGATAAGATTCTAGAGTGTTATTCAGAAGCGGAGTATAATGCTGCAATAAAAGATGATAGAAATTAGAAATACAATGATCATTACAAGGAGGACTGCCTATTGACCAATGAACCATTTTTGAACCGGAACCATAAGGATGCCCTGTTTCGGTTTATCTTTAAAAATCCTAAGGATTTACTATCTTTGTATAATGCGTTGAACAGTACTGACTATACGGATGTATCTGATTTAACCGTTACTACTCTTGAAGATATTGTCTATATGTCTTATAAGAATGACATATCTTTTATTCTTGGAAGTGAGATGTCACTTTTTGAGCATCAGAGCACATTTAATCCAAATATGCCGCTCCGAGGATTGTTTTATTTCTCAAGTCTTTATAAAAAATATGTGGCTGAAAATAATATCGACATCTACTCATCAAAACGAGCACAGATTCCAATACCACGCTACATAATATTTTACAATGGTCGTCAGGAGATGCCGGAAAGGTGTACGCTGAGGCTGTCGGATGCGTTTGTGAAAAAATCGGATAATTATAATTCAAATCAAGTCACTGCCAGCGATACATCCAGCAACTGTAATTCGTCAAAATTTCAACCGGCAATGGAAATCACCGCTCATATGATTAACATAAATATTGGTAATAATGCTGAATTGATGGAAAAATGCAGGCTGCTCCACGATTATGCAGCATTTATCGGGCTAATCCGTGACTATATATCACAGGAAAATGATATTAACACAGCCGTTACACTTGCAATTAACCAAGCCATAAGCCATAATATTCTAAAAGAAGTATTATCAGTGCATACAGCGGAGGTGCGTGACATGATTCTGACAGAATATAACGAAGAACAGCATATAAAAAATGAGAAAAATATCAGCTATGATGATGGTTTTAATGATGGAGTCGAATGTGGAATTGAGCGAGGTATTATACAAGGCGTTGAACAAGGAACACAAATGGCAAATACTGAAGCAATTAAAAACATGATTAAACTTAATGTCCCAAAGGATAAGATTCTAGAGTGTTATTCAGAAGCGGAATATAATTTAGCAGTTGATAATATTAATGATTAAAGCTATTGATTTGTACAGTAGGAGAATATAACAACTGTACATGTTTACATGAAAATATATTGACTGCCATGAACTTACAAAATTCACGGCAGTTGATTTATTTTGTATAGATTACATCAGAAATTTCCTTTTTTCCCATATAAATGATTTTAGTGTTTCATAGATTATGCCATAAATTAAAAATATGAGTGTTTCTTTTGCAATTATTATAAATTCTCCCCAATTTGATATTTGGCAAATTGATGTAAAATTTTCAATTGGCGGAAATACAAAAAATAAGTAATGAAGTACGGGGTGTGAATTTATAATATTTGTTTTACATGCACATAATGTGCTTATTAATATTATAAAAACAGTAGAAAACTTTCTGTTATTTATAATAGCAGGGTGAAACATCTGCCCCATTGCACCACCACAGAATCCGACACTTACGGCAGAAATGTACCAAAGAATGATTGTGAGGGCGTTTTTACTGCCGATGCTGAAAAGACATGCAGATGTAAACAAAATTAAATTTAAAACTATACTGAATATTAATACACATATAACTTTATATAAATAGTAGTTTATTTTATTGCGGCATCTAACATATATACATTGTTCGGAAATATCCAAGTCGTTGTTACATAAAATATAACCTATATATATCATTAAGAAAAACATAAAGAAACACGATGTTGTTACCGCTGTTTGTATTGTCGTATTTGTACCGGGATAGTATGTTAAACCGATAAATATCAGCATTACTACAAATGGTAATATTCCTTTAATACTTCTCAAAAATAATTTTAAGTTATATGTAATCATATGAATCATTTTTATGAACCTCTTTTATTTCTGCTCCGTTTTGCAGCATTTCCATTAGCTTTTTTTGCAGCTCATTTTCATTGACTTTGATTTTTTTATTGCGGAACCAATCCGTATCGGTGTATTCATCAAATATTATAGTATATTGGACTGATTTTGATTTGTTATACTTGAGTAATTTTTTGTTTCTGATTGTATATATAGAATCGGTTATGTTATTAACCAAATCAAGTTCGTGGCTTGATAAAAAAATACATGTTCCCTGTTTACGTAGCTCATTTACAGCATTTACAAACATTTTATTTGATTTCATATCCAGACCTGACAAAGGTTCATCAAGTATAAGAATATCGGGAGATACAATAATAGCTTGAATGATACCAATTTTTTGAAGAGTTCCCTTAGATAAATATTTCATGTTTTTGTTTATCATATCGGAAATTTCAAAACGTTCACACCATTTGTTTATAATTGTGTCCGTATTGCTTGTTTTAATTCCGTCTATCTTGCACATGGTTTTAATATATTCTTTGGCTATCATATTAACAGGTTGGAATTTATCGGGAACATATCTTATATTGAATTTATTACTGTAAATTATTTTTCCGGAAGTTGGTTTCATTAATCCTGCAATCATCTTTAATAGGGTGCTTTTTCCACAGCCGTTTCGTCCAACAAATGCAACAGATTTGTCAAGAGTGAATTCGTGATTTATGTTTTCGATAATTATGTCTTCATAACTTTTGGTTATTTTATCAAATATTATTTTTTCCATTTCACACCACAAAATAAAAATATTGAATGATATACATTAATAAAAAGGGGATGTCGCCTCAACGATTTTCAATTGTTAAAGCGACATCTCTCAGTTCCAAATTTTTGAATCCAACAGCATTAAATTCTGTTGTTTTAATCTAATTGCGATTTTTTGACAAAATCTTTAATTGCCTGAAAACTTTCCTTACTTAAAACATGTTCAATTTTACATGCATCTTCAGTTGCAGTTTCCGCAGGAACACCGAGGCTTATGAGCCATTTTGAAAGGAATTCGTGGCGTTCATAAATCATTTCGGCTATTTCACGACCCGACTGTGTAAGGTTGATAAAACCGGCATCAGATACTGTTATGTGATTCTTCTCACGAAGATTTTTCATTGCTACGCTGACACTTGATTTTTTAAATCCTAATTCATTACTTATATCTACTGAACGAACAACCGGAAGTCGTTTACTGAGCATGAGTATTGTTTCCAGATAATTTTCTGCTGATTCGTTTGTATTCATGACAACTTCACTCCAATTCTATAATACTACAAATTTAAGATTCATAAATTTAACAATAGTTTAACACGAAATGGCGACAAAGACAAATGAATAAATGATTTTTTGTTTCAAATATATGAATAAATGAATTTTGATTTCAAATATTAAATGTTTATGGTTTATAACCATGAGTAGATACAACTAAAAAAAATTAGAAAAATTCAATATTTGTTCTTGACATCTAAGACATGTTAGCATATACTAACCTTGCTGGAAATGAAATTAATTATCAATAATCAAAAGAAAGAAGGAATAAAATGATGCCGTTAAGTATGGCAAATCAGGGCGAACCTAATATTATTAAAAAAGTCGGAGGAAAAGACGACGTTAGAAGCTTTTTGGAGAAGCTGGGATTTGTAGTTGGCGGTACCGTTACGGTTATTTCTGAGACAAATGGCAATCTGATTGTTAATGTCAAAGATTCCCGCGTGGCTATTGGTAAAGAGATGGCTAACAAGATTATGGTTTAGTGCAAATCCGGCTGGCGTGAATATAATATGAAAGAAGGAGAAAAAGAGATGACACTTAAAGACGTTGCCTGTGGTCAGACGGTAAAGGTTACAAAACTTACCGGAGAAGGACCGGTTAAACGACGCATCATGGATATGGGTATCACTAAGGGCGTTGAAATTTATGTAAGAAAGGTTGCACCTCTCGGCGACCCTATTGAAGTTACAGTAAGAGGTTATGAACTTTCTATAAGAAAAGCTGATGCACAGATGATTGAAGTGGCATAGGGTGTTTTTTTTACATAATGGTTAGCGAGAACGAACAAAAGATAGTGAGGCTAACAAAAGATAGAAAGACTAACAAAAGATAGAAAGACTAACATTAATTAGGAGGATAGAAATGTCTTTGAAAATTGCATTAGCAGGTAATCCAAACTGCGGTAAAACAACATTGTTTAATGCTTTGACAGGTTCTAATCAGTTTGTCGGAAACTGGCCGGGCGTTACAGTAGAAAAAAAGGAAGGTAAATTCAAAGGTAATAAAGATGTTACAATCATGGATTTACCAGGTATTTATTCTTTATCACCTTATACTCTTGAAGAGGTGGTTGCAAGAAATTATCTTATAGGTGAGAGACCGGATGCCATTATCAACATTATTGATGGTACTAACATTGAAAGAAACCTTTACCTTTCAACTCAGATTATGGAACTTGGTATTCCTGTTGTTATGGCTGTCAATATGATGGATCTGGTTAAGAAGAGCGGAGATGTTATTAACACTGATAAGCTCAGCAAGAAACTCGGCTGTGAGGTGGTTGAGATTTCAGCTCTTAAAGGCACCGGCATCATGGAAGCAGCAAACAAGGCTATTGAGATTGCAAGTAAGAAAGCAGAAGCACCTGTTCATGAATTTGCAGCAAGTGTTGAGTCAGCAATTACTTCTGTTGAAAATAAGCTTGGCACAGATGTCAAAGAAGAACAGAAGCGATTTTTTGCAATAAAGCTCATTGAAAAAGATGATAAAATTGGACAGCAGCTTACAACAATTCCTGATGTTTCAGATGAAATCAAGGCACTCGAAGATGAATTTGATGATGATACAGAAAGTATTATTACAAACGAGAGATATACATATATTTCTTCAATTATTGGTGATTGTGTAAAGAAAGCACAGAAGAAAGATAAGCTTACAACATCAGATAAAATTGATAAAGTTGTAACAAACAGAATTCTTGCACTTCCAATATTTGCTGCAATTATGTTTCTTGTTTACTATATTTCAATGGTAACAGTTGGTTCGGCAGCTACAGACTGGGCCAATGATGGTTTATTTGGTGATGGCTTCCATCTTTTTGGAATCGGTACATCAGCATATGAAGAAGCATCAGATGAATACGGTGATTCAGACGAAATCATTGCTGCATATGTAGAAAGTCTCGGAACAAAGGCTGATGATATTGCAGAAGCAATCGACACAGAGTCAGATGATTATGATTCAGAAGCGGCAGTTGCAGCACTTAAAAGCTTAAAGGCTATGGTTAAGTCAACAGATTCTGTCGATTATACTGTAGAAGATGAAGAAACACTTGCAACAGAAGATGAAACAGCAGATGCTGATGACATTAAAGAAGCAATTGATTTGGCAATCAAGTATGAAGGTGCAGCACCTGACCCTGCAAATTACGGGGTATGGGTTCCTGGTATTCCTGTACTTATTGGTGATGGACTTGATGCAATCGGTTGTGCAGACTGGCTGGAGGGACTTATCCTTGATGGTATTGTAGCCGGTGTAGGTGCTGTACTTGGTTTCGTACCTCAGATGTTAGTATTATTCTTATTACTTGCTATTTTGGAAGCATGTGGATACATGGCACGTATTGCATTCATCATGGATAGAATTTTCAGAAGATTTGGTCTTTCAGGAAAATCATTTATTCCGATTCTTGTAGGTACAGGTTGTGGTGTTCCGGGTATCATGGCTTCTCGTACAATCGAGAATGAAAGAGACCGTCGTATGACAATTATGACAACAACATTTATACCTTGTGGAGCAAAAGTTCCATTTATTGCAATGATTGCAGGTGCTATTTTCGGTGGTTCACCATGGGTAGCAACATCAGCGTACTTTATCGGTATGGCTTCAATCATTGTTTCAGGTATCATTCTTAAAAAGACAAAGTTATTCGAGGGAGATCCGGCTCCATTCGTTATGGAACTTCCTGCTTATCACCTTCCAACAGTTGGTAACGTATTAAGAAGCATGTGGGAGCGTGGATGGTCATTTATCAAGAAGGCCGGTACAATCATTCTTCTTTCAACAATCGTTGTTTGGTTTACAACATACTTTGGATTTACAGATGATGGATTCCGTATGTTAGCAGAAGATGAAATTAATATGAGTATTTTAGCTAAGATTGGTAGTGCAATTGCATGGATTTTCCATCCACTCGGATGGGGTAACTGGCAGGCAGCCGTTGCATCAATTACAGGCCTTGTGGCTAAGGAAAATATCGTAGGTACAATGGGTATCCTTTATGGCGGTGGTGAACTTCCTGTATACGGAGAACTTGCACTTCAGTTCACGAAACTTGCAGGATTTTCATTCCTTACATTCAATCTTCTCTGTGCTCCTTGTTTCGCAGCAATCGGTGCTATTAAGAGAGAGATGAACAGCCCTAAATGGACTTGGGCAGCAATTGGATATCAGTGTGGATTTGCTTATGTAGTTTCACTTTGCATTTACAATATCGGTAACCTTATTGCACATGGTACAGTTAATTTCTGGACAATAGTAGCATTTGCACTTGTAATCGGATTCCTTTATCTCTTATTCAGACCATATAAGGAAAGTAATACATTAAAAGTAAATGTAAAAAAGAGTGCTAAGGCATAATTGATAATAAGTTATTTGTTATTGAAAGGGGCAGCTTTATGGGAACAGTAGTCGTTGCAGCAGTGCTTGTCTGCGTAGTAGGATTAATATTAAAAGGAATGCATAAGGACAAGAAAAATGGCAGGTCATCTTGCGGAGGTGATTGCAGCAGCTGTGGCGGCCGCTGTCACAGATAAACGAGAGGGGAACTTATGAGCAAAGAATGTGTTATTCAAAAATTAAAAGACAATGGATGCCGGATAACAAAACAGAGGCTGATATTGCTTGATATTATACTTGAAGGCAATTGCAACAGCTGTAAGGAGATTTATTATAAGGCAGCCAAAAAAGACAGCAGCATAGGCACCGCAACAGTTTACCGCATGATTAACACGCTCGAGGATATAGGCGTGATAAGCAGAAGAAGCATATATGAGATTGCGGTTGACGATAAGCCGCTTATAAAAAAGTGATTTAAGCAGACAGGCAGGATAATGATTGGATAAATCCATCATTGTCCTGCTTTTTGTTATGTGATATTATTAACAAGGATAAATTGGAGGAAATAGTATGGTTTATAAAGAAAGGTATAGAATAGGAATAGAAGATGTTGCACATAACAGTCAGGCAACTAATAAGGCTCTTCTTTCTATTATGGAAGATATTGCATGTGCCCATTCTGCTGACGTTGGATACGGAGTGCTTGAAGTTGAGACAAAACACAGGGCTTGGGTATTGCTTGACTGGAAAATCAAGGTTATAAAGCGTCCTGTATATGGCTGTATAATTGATGCATCAACATGGTCAAGAAAGATTGACAGACTGTGTGCATACAGAGATTTTGAATTAAAAGACGAAGATGGGGAAATACTTGCAATAGGAAGCTCAAGATGGATTCTTACTGATACAGAAAGACGAAGACCGGTAAGGCTTACAGAAGATATAGCTGCATTGTATGAATCAGAAGATAGGGCTGTTTTTGAAGATGAGATTTCAGAACCGGAATATTCAAAAGAAATGTTTGAAAATGCAGAAGAAATGATTTATAACATTCAAAGAAGAGATATTGATATCAATATGCACATGCATAATATCAATTATCTTGATGCTGCATATGAGATGCTTCCTGAAGATGTATATAATAATGAGAACTTCAATCAGGTAAGAATCTGGTACAAACGGGAAATCCGTCCACAGGATGAAGTTAAGTGCAGATATTTATATGAAGATAATATACATTATATAATAATGACAGTTGAAGGAAAAATTCATTCGGTGATTGCACTGTCTTAATAATAGTTTATCATATATTTTTTTTGTAGTTTTATAGAAAGAAGGAAATTAGAAAATGGAAAGTAATGAGTTAAAAAAGAAAAATATCCAGACAAGCAGAGAAGAAATTGACTATGGTAGTGTCAACCTCAGAAAAGTTGCAGTAATAGGCTGTGGTTTTGTGGGTTCTGCATCAGCATTTGCACTTATGCAGAGCGGTATGTTTTCTGAGATGGTACTTATTGATGCAGACCATGATAAAGCAGAAGGTGAAGCTCTTGATATCAGTCATGGAACACCATTTGCCAGACCTATGAAAATATATGCAGGTGGTTATGACGATATTGTTGATGCGTCAATTATTGTTATAACAGCCGGGGCAAACCAGAAGCCTGGCGAGACAAGACTTGATCTTGTAAAGAAAAATATAGGAATATTCAAAACTATTATTCCTGAAATTAAGAAAAGAGACTGCAAGGGTATTCTTCTTATAGTGGCAAATCCTGTTGACATTCTCACATATACAGCGGTAAAACTCAGCGGATTCCCTGAAAACAGGGTAATCGGTTCAGGTACAGTGCTTGATACAGCCAGATTAAAAGAGGCACTGGGTTCACATCTTCAGGTTGACAGCCGAAGTGTTCATGCATTTATAATCGGTGAACATGGTGACAGCGAGATTGCCGCATGGAGCAGTGCAAATGTATCTGGTATTGATTTGAATGATTTCTGTGAGATGAGAGGTCACTATAATCATCACGAAGCTATGGAAAAGATTGCTAATGATGTTAAAAACAGTGCGTATGAAATTATTGCAAAAAAACATGCAACATATTATGGAATTGCAATGTCTGTAAAGCGTATATGTGAAGCGATTGTACGTGATGAAAAGTCAATAATGCCAATTTCAAGCATGATGCATGGTGAATATGGAATTGAGGATGTGGCACTTTCAATGCCGGCAATTGTAGGTAAGAATGGTGCACAGGGAAAAGTTCCAATTTCTCTCAACTATGATGAGATTACTAAATTACAGGAATCTGCTAAAGCTTTGAAAAAGGTTATTGAAGATAATAAACCTTTTGAATAAATATAAAGCTGAATGGAGTTAAAATCTAATGAAAAGAATTTGGATGTATTTAAAAATGTATAAAAAAGAGTGTGTGCTTGCACCTCTTTTTAAAATGCTGGAAGCGACATTTGAACTGTTTGTTCCACTTGTAGTTTCAGCAATTATTGATGTAGGTATTGCAGGTGCAGACAAGGGATATATTGTAAAGATGTGTTTTGTGCTTGTTGCACTTGCAATAATAGGACTTACATCTTCCATTACAGCACAGTATTTTGCAGCGAAAGCAGCTGTAGGATGTTCTACACAGATGAGACATCATTTGTTTAAACATATACAGAGTCTTTCATTTACTGAGATGGATACAATCGGAACATCCACTCTTATAACAAGAATGACAAGTGATATTAATCAGGTGCAGAATGGTGTAAACCTTGTTTTAAGACTGTTTTTACGTTCGCCATTTATTGTATTTGGTGCAATGATTATGGCTTTTACAATAGATGTTAAGGCTGCACTTGTATTTGTAGGTGCAATTCCTATACTTGCGGTAATTGTATTCGGTATAATGCTTTCGACAAGGCCTTTATACAAGAAAGTTCAGGCTGGTCTTGATAAGATTCTTGGAATAACAAGAGAAAACCTTACTGGTATGCGTGTAATAAGAGCATTTAATAAGGAAAATGAAGAAGTATACAGATTCAAAAAGTCTAACGAAGAGCTCAATCATCTGCAGAAGTTTGTAGGCAAGATTTCAGGACTTATGAATCCTTTGACATATGCTGTTGTAAATATTTCTATAATCCTGCTTATATGGATTGGTGCTGTACGTGTTAATTCCGGCACACTTACACAGGGACAGGTAGTTGCTCTTTACAACTATATGTCACAGATTCTTGTAGAGCTTATTAAGCTTGCTAATCTTGTTATTAATATCACAAAGGCTCTTGCATGTGCAAACAGGATTGATGGCGTATTTGCAGTTAAATCAAGTATGGCAGATGGAAAACTTGATATATCTGAAACAGGGAAAAATACACAGGTTCCGGCTGTTGAATTTAAAAATGTATGTTTGAAATATGCCGGTGGTGGAGAGGAAGCTCTTACAGATATTAACTTTTCAGTTATGCCGGGAGAGACAGTCGGTGTCATTGGTGGTACCGGTTCTGGTAAGTCTTCACTTGTAAATATGATTGCACGTTTTTATGATGCAACAGAGGGCGAAGTAAAGATTAATGGCAGAAATGTAAAAGAGTATAATATAGAGTCGCTTAGAAATCATGTTGCTGTTGTTATGCAGAAAGCACTTTTATTTAAAGGCTCAATTCGTGACAATATGAAATGGGGCAAAAAAGATGCGACAGATGATGAGATAATGGAAGCTCTTGATATTTCGCAGTCAAGGGAATTTGTTGAGAAAAAGGACGGAAAACTTGATGCGTTTATCGACCAGGGAGGAAAGAACCTTTCTGGTGGTCAGAGACAGCGTCTTACTATTGCCCGTGCAATGGTGAGAAAACCTGATATATTAATTCTTGATGACAGTGCATCGGCACTTGATTTTGCAACAGATGCTGCATTAAGAAAAGCAATACGCGGGATGAAGTCATCGCCGACACTTTTCATAGTATCTCAGAGAGCAGCTTCACTTATGCATGCAGATAAAATTATTGTTCTTGATGATGGCAAAGTTGCAGGAATTGGTACGCATGATGAACTTCTTGCAGGATGTGAAGTTTATCAGGAAATCTATTACTCACAGTTTAAAAAGGAGGCAATGTAATAATGAAAAAAGATTCACAAAATCAAAATTCACAAAAAACCTCCAGCCAGACAGTTAAAAAAGTAATAATAAGGATAAAAAAATACTGGGTATTTTTGATATTATCAATTATTATGGCGACAATAACAGTAGCATCGTCACTGTATGTGCCTATACTTGTCGGTAATGCAATTGATTATATTATTGGACCATCTAATGTTAATTTCAGGCTGATTGCACAGATTCTTGCTGAAATTGGCGTTGTTATAGGAATAACAGCACTTTCACAGTGGATTATGAATATATGTAATAATAAGATTACATATCATGTAACAAGAGATATAAGAGATGAAGCTATAGAAAAGATAGAACATCTGCCATTAAAATATATAGATGGACATTCATACGGTGAGATTGTCAGCCGTGTTATTGCCGATGTAGACCAGTTCGCTGATGGCTTATTAATGGGATTTACACAGTTTTTCTCAGGTGTTATGACAATACTTGGAACACTCGGATTTATGTTATCAATAAATGTTAAAATTACACTTGTTGTAGTTCTTATTACACCGGTTTCATTTTTTGTTGCCAGTTTTATTGCAAAGAGAACATATAAAATGTTCAAGCTTCAGTCAGAGACTCGTGGAGAGCAGACAGCTCTCATTGATGAAATGATTGGAGGTCAGAAAGTTGTAAGTGCTTATTGTCATGAAGAAGAGGCAGTAAGACAGTTTGATGAAATCAATGACAGACTTCAGAAATATTCGCTTAACGCGATATTTTTCTCATCAATAACAAATCCTTCAACAAGATTTGTAAACAGCCTTGTATATGCCGGAGTTGCAGTTACAGGTGCTATATCAGCTATATATGGAAGACTTACTGTAGGACAGCTTTCATGTTTTTTAAGTTATGCGAACCAGTATACAAAACCTTTCAATGAAATTTCAGGTGTTGTAACGGAACTTCAGAATGCTATAGCATGTGCTTCGAGAGTATTTGAACTTATAGAGGAAGAGCCGGAAGCTGCAGAGAGCAGTAATGCGGTTAATCTTGAAAATGTTGACGGACGAGTTGATTTAAATGATGTAGAATTTTCATATGTCCCTGATAAAAAGCTTATTGAAGATTTTAATCTTCATGTAAAAAAAGGTCAGAAAATTGCCATTGTAGGACCTACAGGATGTGGTAAAACAACAATTATCAACCTCCTTATGAGATTTTATGATGTAAACAGCGGCTCAATAGATGTGTCGGGTGTTGATATAAGGGAACTTACAAGACGTTCACTCAGGGCGGGTTATGGAATGGTTCTGCAGGATACGTGGCTTAAAAGTGGTACAATCCGTGAAAATATTATAATGGGTAGGCCTGATGCAACAGAGGAAGAAATAATCGAAGCGGCAAAGGCAGCTCATTCACACGGATTCATAAAACGACTTCCAAATGGTTATGATACAGTAATAGGTGAAGATGGCGGCAGCCTTTCACAGGGACAGAAACAGCTTTTGTGTATAACAAGAGTTATGCTTTGTCATCCACCTATGCTTATTCTTGATGAGGCGACATCGTCTATTGATACGAGAACGGAAATCAAGATACAGAATGCATTTAATAAGCTTATGGAAGGAAGAACAAGTTTTATTGTTGCACACAGACTTTCTACAATCCAGTCAGCAGACGTGATTCTGGTAATGAAAGACGGTCATATTATTGAACAGGGTAATCATGAAGAATTACTTGCTAAGAATGGATTTTATAAGAAACTTTATGAAAGCCAGTTTGCACAATAGAGTAAGAAGGAGTGTGACATTCATGACAATGATTAATAAGGAAAAAGTCCTTAAAGGCGTTGGTAAAGCTGTGGATGCTGCCAATAATGCAGCAGATAAAGCGGCAGCATTTGCAAAGGAAAAAGAACTTGATAAAAAAGCAAAAAACATGGCTCATACACTTGAAGACGGAATAAAGTCAGCAGGCGAGTCGCTTGAAAATCTTTTTAAAAATTAAAAAAATCCTGCTCACCGGTGATGATTGGTGGGCAGGATTTTCTGATATATCCCAGATTGATGTTGACTTATAGGATAAAATGCCTGCCTATGCAACATGCTTATTTATTTTCCTTCATAGCTTTTTTGAATTCAAATGCAAACAGGATTGCTGTGAAGCAGACAGCTATAAAATCCGCAACAGGTTCAGCCATGTATACCGCATTGGTCTGATTTGCCTTAAAAATTGCAGGCATAATATATATAAGCGGAATAAGCAGTATAAATTTTCGCATAACAGCAACAATAATTGAATCTTTTGCTTTGCCAAGAGCATTAAATGCCATCTGGCATGCAATCTGAATTCCGAACATAAACATTGAAGCCATGTATATTCTTAAAGCCTGTGATGTAAAACTTAAAAGAGCGTTATCAGATGTGAACATCATCGCAAACATCTGTGGTAACAGCATAACGATTGCCCATAAAACTATAGAATAGCCAAAACTTACCTTTAAGAGCAGCCGGAAAGTTTTACGTACACGGTCATTATTTTTGGCACCGTAATTATAACTCATAATAGGCTGAGCTCCCTGACCAAGTCCCTGAAGCGGAAGCATTGCGAACTGCATTACACTTGTAAGGATTGTCATGGCACCAACGGCAATATCTCCGCCGTATTTTAAGAGTGATGAATTAAAACATACTGATATAATACTTTCGCTTGCCTGCATGATAAAAAGTGAAGAACCAAGAGCAACGCAAGGAAGAATAATCTTTGCATGCAGTCTCAGATTTTCCGGCTTTATTTTAAGGAAAGTCTTTTTGCCAAATAAAAAGCTTAAAACCCATATACATGACAAAGTCTGTGAAATAATTGTTGCGAGTGCGGCACCACGGACACCCATATTCATTCCAAATATAAATACAGGGTCAAGAACTATATTTGCAACAGCACCAATTAAGACAGATAACATGCCGGTTTTTGCAAATCCCTGTGCCGTTATAAATGCATTCATGCCAAGTGTAAGCTGTACAAATATAGTTCCGATGGCATAAATGTTCATATAATTGACAGCGTAGGAAATTGTATTTTCACTTGCACCAAATGCGAGCAGGAAAGTTTTATTTCCTATAAGTAGAATAATTGTAAGAATTATTGATAGTATAATCTGAAGAGAAAAGCAGTTACCGAGAATTTTCTGAGCGGTATCTGTGTCTTTCTTTCCCATGTAAATAGATGCACGAGGGGCACCACCATTTCCGACAAGTGCCGCAAATGCCGATATTATCATAATAAGCGGCATACACACACCGACTCCAGTAAGGGCAAGAGCACCAACATCTTTTATATGTCCGATATACATTCGGTCAACTATGTTATAAAGCATGTTGATAAGCTGGGCGGCAACAGTAGGAAGAGCGAGCTTTAATAAAAGTCTGCCTATAGGCTGTGTGCCGAGGAAATCTTTATTATTATCCATATTTTTTCTCCTTTTTATGAAAATGCAATTGTAGCGGACGTTCTAAAGTCTATTTTAAAAAGCAAAGTAACTGTATTATACACTTTTTACATAAAATTTACAAGTATTACCAAACTGACCATATAAAATAAATGTAGTTTGACACTATAAATAATATCAGATATAGAGTAATCTTCGTGGAAAGGAATTCAGAAGATAATAATTCCTCAAAAAAATAGAAATAGAAAAGGGAGAATCATTATGGAAAAATCAAAGGATTATGTAAAGGTCCTTGCACAGGCAGCTTTATGTGCAGCATTATGTTATGTCGGAGCAACATTTATAAAGATTGATATTCCTGTTGGAACAGAAAAGACAATGTTCCATTTTGGTAATACTTTCTGTGTGCTTGCAGCTCTTCTTGTTGGCGGTCCATGGGGAGGGCTTGCTGGAGCAGTCGGAATGACAATCAGTGATTTGACAACATCATACGTTACAAGTGCACCTAAGACATTTGTTCTTAAACTTTGTATCGGTCTTATTGTAGGTCTTGTTGCACACAAAGGCTTTAAACTTTCAAAAGAACATTCAGCAAAATATGTAACTATGGCAACAATCGTATCAAGTGCGGCAGGAATGGTATTTAATATATTTGCAGATCCAATTGTTGGATATTTTTACAAGACATATATTCTTGGAGTTCCACAGGATTTATCTAAGGCACTTGCAAAAATTGGTGCGTTGACAACTTCTGTTAATGCAGTGATAGCTGTAATATTTGCATCAGTTATTTATCTTATTTTAAGACCTGTTCTTAAAAAGAGCGGTATGTTAAGAGAAATGTAATTTATATATAAGTTTATGTGAGACTGTAAAAGTCAATATGGGAATGCCGGTTCAGTTAAAAGTGACCGGCATTTTTTATGCCCGGAATGCAGCCGGAAAAGAGTGTTATTTTTATATCAGGTTTGTTAAAAATTTAATTAATAAATTTTTTGTGACAGATTGAAATAATTATGATAGAGTGTATAAGGTTAATTAATGTGCGTAAGGGTTACGCGGGAATGGAGTAAAAATTGAGCAGATTAACGATTATAACAAAAGACAAGGCTCAGGTTACAATGGAGTCTTTGTATCAGGATTTGGAGAGAAGGATAGTTGCCAGTCCTCCGGGATTGTGTACTATTGACCTTACAAGATCATTTATAAAAATGTGTCTGGCACAGTCATGTGGTAAATGTGTTCCGTGCAGGGTGGGTCTGAGACAGCTTGCAAGACTTTTTGATGACGTTCTTGATGGAAATGCAACAGATGAGACACTTGATGTTATAAGACTTACAGCAGAAGGAATCTATCTGTCTGCTGACTGTGCAATCGGATATGAAGCAGCTAAGCTTGTTTTAAAATGTATAGATGGATGCGAGGACGATTTCCGTTCACACATCGAAAGAGGATTTTGTTCATGTAACAGCAGCCAGCCTGTTGCATGTGTTAAATCATGTCCTGCCGGAGTTGATATACCGGGATATATTGCACTTGTGCATGACAAAAGATATGCAGATGCAGTGCGTCTTATCAGAAGAGATAATCCGCTTCCTGTTACATGTGCATATATATGTGAACATCCATGTGAAAACAGATGTAAGAGAACACTTATAGATGCACCTGTTAATATTCGTGGATTAAAGAAAATGGCAGTTGATAATGCAGGCGTTGTTGATGTTCCTGAATGTGGTGAGCCGACAGGAAAGAAAGTTGCCATTATCGGTGGAGGTCCAGGTGGACTTAGTGCGGCTTATTACCTGTCACTTATGGGCCATAAGGTTACTATTTTTGAACAGAGAAAACAGCTTGGTGGTATGTTAAGATACGGAATTCCGAACTACAGACTTCCAAGAACAAAACTTGATGAGGATATTAATGCGATACTTTCTACAGGGATAGAGGTTAAGAAAAATATAAGTGTAGGAACAGATATTACTCTTGAAGACATTAATAAAGAATATGATGCAATTTATATTTCAATAGGTGCCCATGCCGATAAGAAAATCGGTATTGATGGTGAAGATGCAAAAATCGGCGTGACATCGGCAGTTGAGATGCTTCGTGCGATTGGTGATGATGAAATACCTGATTATACAGGAAAGAAAGTTGTAGTAATCGGCGGAGGTAATGTTGCAATGGACGTTGCACGTTCATCAGTAAGGCTTGGTGCAGAAAAAGTCAGCATTGTATACAGAAGACGTAAAGAAGATATGACTGCACTTGAAGAAGAGGTTGCAGGAGCAGAGGCAGAAGGATGCGATATTCTCGAACTTATGTCACCTGTGAGAATTGAAAAAGATAAAAATGACAATGTTGTAGGTCTCTGGGTACAGCCGCAGATGATAAGTAAAATCAAGGGTGGAAGACCATCACCTAAGACAGCAGCAAAAGATGAGGTTCTTATACCTTGCGATTTGATTGTTGTGGCAATCGGACAGGGTATCGAGACAAGATATTTTGAGGAACATGGTGTTACAGTTAAGCGAGGAACTATTGAAGCACTTGCAACAAGCGAAATCAAAGAACATAAGGGTATATTTGCTGGAGGTGACTGTGTTACAGGTCCGGCGACAGTAATAAGAGCTATTGCAGCCGGTAAGGTAGCAGCAGCCAATATTGATGATTATCTTGGATTCCATCACGAAATTACATGTGATGTGGAAATTCCATATGCAGGTTATGAGGACAAGATTCCTTGTGGCAGGGTTGAGGTAGCAGTGCGTGATGCCGCAGACCGTAAGAAAGACTTTGAGCCTATTGAGTATGGTTTCTCATGTGAGGAAGCATGTCAGGAGTCAGGAAGATGTTTAAGATGCGACCATTTTGGTTTTGGCTCATTTAGAGGAGGAAGAGAAGAACAATGGTAAATTTAACAATAAATGGTACAAAAGTATCAGTAAAAGAAGGAACCACTATTCTTGATGCGGCAAAGAGTATCGGTGAGACAATACCTACATTATGTTACCTTAAAGAGATAAATGAAATCGGTGCGTGCAGAGTGTGTGTTGTTGAGGTTGAAGGAACAGAACGCTGTGTTACTGCATGTAATAACTTTGTAGAAGAAGGAATGGTTGTATATACTAACTCACGTAAGGTTCGTACAACAAGAAAAACTAATGTAAAACTTATACTTTCACAGCATGATTATAAATGTGGTACATGTGTAAGAAGTGGTAATTGTACACTTCAGTCACTTGCAAATGAATTAAATATTTCAGAGATGCCATATGATTCTATTCTTGAAAAGGATAACTGGGATATGACATTTCCACTTATCCGTAATGCACAGAAATGTATAAAATGTATGAGATGTGTGCAGATTTGTGACAATATTCAGGAAATGCATATATGGGATGTAGTTAATACAGGTTCAAGAACAACTGTAAATGTGCGTGGCAACCAGAATATCAGGGAGACAGCATGTACACTTTGTGGACAGTGCGTGGTAAATTGTCCTGTAGGTGCATTAAGAGAACGTGATGACGTAGGCATGGTTCTTGATGCTGTTGAAGATGATGAAGTTATCACAGTTGTTCAGGTAGCACCTGCTGTAAGAACAGCATGGGGTGAAAGCTTCGGACTGTCAAAGGAATTTGCAACAGCAAAGAGACTTGTTGGCGGTTTGAGAAAAATAGGTTTTGATTACATATTTGATACGACATTTGCGGCAGATATGACAATTATGGAGGAGGGAAGCGAATTTCTTGAAAGACTTCCTGAAATAAAGGAGTCAGGGCTTCCGATGTTTACATCATGTTGTCCGGGCTGGGTAAAGTTTATCAAGAGCCAGTATCCTGATATGGCAGACAGACTTTCTTCAGCAAAATCACCTCAGCAGATGTTTGGTGCAATTACAAAGTCATATTATGCACAGAAGCTTGGAGTAGACCCTGAAAAGATTTTCTGCGTTTCGATCATGCCTTGTCTTGCAAAGAAAGATGAGTACACATGGGATGGTGCAAAAGATGTTGATGCTGTCCTTACAACAAGAGAAGTTGAGAGATTATTCAAGGCATTTTTCATTAAGACAGATGAACTTGAAGAAGATGAATTCGATAATCCGCTTGGCGAAAGCACAGGTGCAGGTGTTATCTTCGGTGCAACAGGTGGTGTTATGGAAGCAGCTTTAAGAAGTGCATATTATCTTGTGACGAAGAAAAATCCTGAACCGGATGCATTTAAGGCTGTAAGAGGACTTGATGGATGGAAAGAAGCTGAATTTGATCTTGATGGAACAGATATTAAAGTTGCTGTGGCAAGCGGACTTGGAAATACAAGACGCCTTATGAATGCAATCAAAAAAGGAGAAGTCCATTATGATTTTGTAGAAATTATGTCATGTCCGGGCGGATGTATCAATGGTGGAGGACAACCGTTTAAAGATGATGCATCAATGGTAGAGGAAAGAAGAAATGTTCTCTATGGACTTGATAAGCATAATAATATCAGATTTTCACACGAAAATCCGTCAGTTATAAAGTGCTATGAAGAGTATTTTGAAAAGCCTTTATCGCATAAATCACATGAAATCCTGCATGTTAAACATGTGTAAAAAAATAACAGAATATAATTGACACTAATGGGCAGAATAATTATAATAGCCCTAGGAAGTTTATTTTATGAAGCAAAGGTGCTTGTATCTGTGGGTATAGGTGCCTTTGTTTCTTTTGTTATTAAGTGTTATGAAGAAATGAGGCAAAGATATGAATATTTTTGATATTATAGGGCCGGTAATGGTAGGTCCATCAAGCTCGCATACCGCAGGGGCTGTAAAAATCGGGTATATAGCTAGAAAACTTATGGGAGAGGAGATTGCAGAGGCAGAGATTCTTCTGTATGGTTCATTTCTTGCAACAGGAAAAGGACATGGAACAAATATGGCACTTGTGGCAGGACTTATGGGAATGAAACCTGATGATAACAGAATTCCTGACAGTCTGAATATTGCAAAGGAACGTGGCATGCAAGTGACGTTTGGCGTATCAGATTTAAAAGAAGCACATCCTAACACGGCACAGCTTCGACTTACGGGAGTTACAGGAAGAAAACTTGAAGTAGTAGGTGAATCTATAGGAGGTTCAAGAATCAATATTGCAAAAATTGATGGAATTGATACAAACTTTTCGGGAGATTATCCGACACTTGTTGTTCATAACATAGATCAGCCTGGACATGTAAGCGAAGTAACATCAATGCTTGCACATAAGTCAGTCAATATTGCAGCAATGCAGCTTTACCGTTCAAACAGGGGTGGAGAAGCTGTTATGGTTGTCGAGTGTGACCAGGAAGTACCACAGGAAGGCATAAAATGGCTTGAGAAAGCAGAGGGAGTAGTCAAGGTAACATACCTTAGTCTGGAGGATTAATATGATTAGTTATCATTCGATTGAAGATATAGTGAATTTATGCAATGAAAATAATATGTCATTCTGGCAGGTGATACTACGTGCAGATGCATCTGAGAGGATGGCTGCGGAGGATGCTTCATTTGCGACAATGCGTGATATGTACAGGGCAATGAAGAGAGCTGATGCCGAGTATGATAAGACACTGAAGTCACCGAGCGGTCTTTCAGGCGGTGATGGTGAAAAGATGAGAAAATATAATAAAGATGGAAAAAATCTTTGCGGTCTGTTTATGGGACTTGCTATGGAAAAAGCGATAAAAATGGGTGAATCTAATGCGTGTATGAAAAGGATAGTTGCAGCACCTACAGCAGGCTCATGCGGCGTAATACCGGCTGTTTTTCTTGCCTATGAGGAATGTTTTAATGTGCCTGAAGATAAAATGGTAAAAGCAATGTTTGTGTCGGCAGGGGTTGGAGCAGTCATAGCAGAAAATGCGAGCATAGCGGGAGCATCCGGTGGATGTCAGGCTGAAATTGGTTCTGCGAGTGCAATGGCAGCGGCAGGACTTGCATATCTTGAGGGAGGCGATGCAGAGTGTATTTCAAATGCGATGGCATTTGCATTAAAAAACATGCTCGGTCTGACATGTGACCCTGTCTGCGGTCTTGTTGAAGTTCCGTGTATTAAGAGAAACTCCGCCGGTGCTGTAAACGCCATTTCTTCGGCACAGATGGCAATGGCAGGAATAAGAAGTGCAATTACTCCTGACGAAGTTATAGACAGTATGAGACGGATAGGAAATGAACTTCCGGCATGCCTTAAAGAGACGGGCGAGGGCGGACTTGCAGTTACACCTTCAGCACTTAAAATAAAAGAAAGATTAAATTAGAGCAGCTTAATATTATTGCTTAATCTCCTTAAAAAAGTTATAATTTAATAAATATTATGTCGTGATTGTAAAAATGTATATGATACAAAGCATTTTGGCAGTGACTGCATTTTGAACCTGAATAATATGGAGATTAAAGATGACAAGAAAAGAAATAAATGAAATAAAATCACAGTATACACTTGAAGATTGTGCAATTGCAAGAATGAGCGGATGTTATGTTGACGGAGAAAAAAATAAAGTTACAAAAATTAACGAAATATTTTTGAATCTCCCCGAAGAAGAAAAGCATAAGTATTTTGATATTTTCAAGAAAACACTGTCAGGAACACCGGGTAAGAATCTCTTGGATATGCAGTTTACAATGGATTCATACGCTGATGGGGGAATAAGGGATGCACTTTATAAGGTGCGTGACAGTGAATTAAAAGATGAATCTGTGCTTGATGAATTTTATGACAAGGTAATACAGAATTATTATTATCCGGGTAACTATCTTATACTTTTAATACATCAGGTATATGATATTCCGGGAAAAACAAGTGACGGAATTGATATGGAAGATGCATCGGATGAAGTATATAATTATATACTTTGCAGTATCTGTCCGGTAACACTTTCAAAGCCTGGACTTGGATATGTTGAAGAAAGCCATGAATTTCATAATCAGGAGCAGTTCCATATGGTCGATGTACCTGATATTGGCTTTCTTTTTCCTGCGTTTAATGACAGAAGCGAGGATGGGGATAAACTTTTATTTTATACAAAAAATGCAAATGATTTTCCGCAGATGTTTTTGGAGACAGTTTTAGGTTGTGAAATTCCGCTTCCTGCCGGAGACCAGAAAGAGACATTCCAGACACTTGTGACAGAGACACTGGGCGAAGACTGCGATTATGAGACTGTTAAAAATATTCATGAAAATCTCAATGAAATGATAGCAGAAAATAAAGGAAATCATGAGCCGGCTGTGCTTGATAAGACAAGTGCGAGACAGCTTCTTGAAAAGAGCGGTGTAAGCGATGAAAAGCTTGAAACTTTTGAAGAACACTTTGAACAGACAGCAGGAGAAAACGGAAAGCTTCTTGCAGCAAATGTTGCCGAGACACGTAAATTTGAAGTAAAAACACCTGATGTTGTAATTAAAGTTAATCCTGAGAGAACAGATTTAGTGGATACAATGATGATTGAAGGCCGTCAATGCCTTGTAATACAGATTGATGAACATCTTGAAGTCAATGGAATTACTGTTAATCCTAATACAGGCGAAGTTATAATGAATGATTCATACTAATCCGTGGAACAATAAAAGTGATTATGCAATATAATCTGTTTGGAAAAGGAGAGCAGTTATGGAAAGTGTGACAGAAAAGTTTTTAAGATATGTAAAAGTTGATACACAGTCTGATGAGTTATCAGAGACATTTCCAAGTACAAAAAAACAGTTCAATCTGGCGGGAATGCTTGTAGAAGAACTCAAAAATATGGGAGTATCTGATGTTTATTTTGATGAAAAATATTGTTATGTATATGCAAAAATACCCGCAAATACAGAGAAAACAAATTATACAGGCAATGCAGACAGTACATGCGTATCAGAAACCACAGGTATAGGATTTATTTCTCATATGGATACTTCTCCTGAGGTGAGCGGTGAAGGCGTTAATCCAAAGATTGTAAAAAATTATGATGGCAAAGATATTTTCTTAGGTGAAGAAAATGACAGAAAATATGTACTTTCGCCGGCAGTTTTTCCGGAATTAAAAGATTATATTGGAAAAGATTTGGTTACAACTGATGGTAAAACACTTCTTGGAGCAGATGATAAAGCAGGCGTTGCAGAGATTATGGCAATGGCGGAATATTTTCTTGATAATCCGCAGATTAAGCACCCTGACATATATATAGCATTTACACCTGATGAGGAAGTCGGCGGAGGAATGGACCACTTTGACGTTAAGCGTTTCGGTGCAAAATATGCTTATACAGTAGACGGAGGCGGAATTGGTGAACTCGAATATGAAAATTTTAATGCTGCATCGGCTGTAATTGAACTTACTGGACAGAGTGTGCATCCGGGTGAGGCAAAAGACAAGATGGTCAACGCATCACGTCTTGCAATAGAATTTGATGCACAGATTCCTGAAAATGAAAGACCGGAATATACAAGCGGTTATGAGGGATTTTATCATCTTACTGATATGCAGGGGAGCGTTGAACATGCAGTTTTAAAATATATTCTGCGTGACCATGACAGGGATTTATTTGAAAAGAAAAAAGATATTATAAAAAAAGCAACAGAGTCAATCAATATGGAATATGGTGAAGGTACAGCGTCATATGTGATAAAAGACCAATATTATAATATGAAAGAAAAGCTTGAGGATGCAATGTTTCTTATTGAAGATGCAAAGAATGCAATGGAAGAGCTTGGAATTGTGCCAAAAATCAATCCAATAAGAGGCGGTACTGATGGTGCAAGACTTTCATACATGGGAGTGCCTTGCCCGAATATATGCACGGGTGGACACAACTATCATGGAAGGTATGAGTATTGTTGTATACAATCAATGGAAAAAATAACGGAATTATTAATAAAGCTTGCAAAAAGAGGAGAATAGGTATGGTAAAGATTATATCGGACAGCACATGTGATTTATCAAAAGAAATTGTGGACAGATACAATATTGATATTGTGCCGCTGCATGTCTTAATGGGGGATAATGAATATGAAGACGGAGTTAATATTACGCCGGATGAGATTTTTGCATGGTCTGATGCCAACAAGACAACACCAAAAACTTCTGCACCATCAATGGAAAGTGTTATTGAAACTTTTAAACCATGTATTGAAAAAGGATATGATATAGTTGCATTTGCAATATCAGAAGATATGTCAACTTCGGCAAATGTTATGAGACTTGCAGCACAGGAGCTTAATGCAGAGGATAAAATAAAAGTAATTGATTCAGCAAATCTTTCAACAGGAATAGGACATCAGGTTGTGGAAGCAGCAATTATGGCACAGCATGGAAAGAATGCAGATGAGATTGTATCATATATAGAACAGATAAAACCGAAAGTAAGAGCAAGCTTTGTGGTTGATACTCTTGTATATCTCTACAGGGGTGGAAGGTGTAGCGGACTTGCAGCAATGGCAGGTGGTGTGTTGAAGCTTCATCCGAGAATCGGAGTAGCACAAGGAAAGATGAGCCCCGGAAAAAAATACCGCGGAAAAATCAGCAAAGTTGTTATGGATTATGTAAAAGATATGGAAGCAGATTTAATGGCAGCCAAAAAAGACAGAGTATTTATTACACATTCAGGGTGTGATAAAGAAATCGTTGACAATGTGAAAGAGTATCTTAAAAGTCTTAACAGGTTTGATGAGATTATTGAAACGCGTGCAGGTGGTGTTATTTCATCACACTGTGGACCGGGAACGCTTGGAGTTTTATTTATAGACGGAAAAAACTAATGTTTTTTGTGACATAAAATGTAAAAATATTTTACATGAATTTTACATAAATATGATAGTGGATTTTACATTCATTTAATAAAATGATTACAGTACGATTAAAAGAATGTACTACCGCAAATATCAGGAAAGGCGGAATGATTATGTTGAGAGTAGGAATGCTTACCAGCGGAGGGGATTGCCAGGCACTTAATGCGGCTATGAGAGGCGTTGCAAAGAGCCTTTTTAACCAGTGCAGTGAAGTTGAGATATATGGATTTACGGATGGTTATAAAGGTCTTATTTATGGTGAATACAGGTTGTTAAAAAATGATGATTTTTCAGGAATTTTAAACATTGGCGGAACAATCCTTGGAAGTTCAAGAATGCCTTTTAAATATATCGGTGTTCCGCTTGAGGATGGTTCTGATAAAATAGAGAGAATGATTGATACATATAAAAAATTGAATCTTGACTGTCTGGTTGTTCTTGGTGGCAATGGTTCACATAAGACTGCTAATCTTTTAAGAGAAAAAGGACTGAATGTTCTTACTCTTCCAAAGACAATTGATAATGATCTTGCTGAGACTGAGATAAGCTTTGGATTCCAGTCAGCTGTCGATATAGCAACAAATGCGATTGATTGTATACATACAACAGCAGCATCACACAGCAGAGTTTTTATTGTTGAACTTATGGGACACAAAACAGGCTGGCTTACACTTCATGCAGGTATAGCCGGCGGTGCAGATATAATTCTTATTCCTGAGATACCTTATTCAATTGAGGCAATATCACAGGCAATTGCAAAACGTACTGCAAGCGGTAAGAGATTTACGATTATTGCAGCCGCAGAAGGAGCAATATCTAAAGAAGAAGCTGCAATGAGCAAGAAAGAGTTAAAGTTGTTAAGAAAACAGGAAAATTATGCAAGTACAGCATACAGAATTGGTGCTGCTATTGAAGAAAAGACAGGTCAGGAAGTAAGAGTTACGGTTCCGGGTCATGTACAGAGGGGCGGACAGCCGGTTGCATATGACCGTGTTCTTGCAACAAGACTTGGTGTCAGGGCAGCAGAACTTATTTTAAATCATGAATATGGTTATATGGTAGGTGTAAAGGATAATAAAATAGTAAAAATATCACTTTGCGATGTCGCCGGAAAGACCAAAATGGTTGACCCCGGCAATGAGTTAATAACACAGGCAAGACAGCTGGGAATATGTCTTGGGGAATGATAAATATTGAGATAGGGAGTATTAAGATATGGGTGGTAATATAGCGAAAAATAAAAAAGAGGAGATTCCAAAGTACAGAGAGAAGACACCTTGCTATGAAAATCGTGAACTTTCATGGCTCAAATTTAATGAGCGTGTTCTCGATGAAGCGAGTGATAAGGATGTACCGCTCTGTGAAAGATTATCATTTGCATCTATTTTCCAGAGTAACCTGGACGAATTTTTTATGGTGCGTGTAGGTTCATTACATGACCAGATGCTTTTTTCAGAGACAAAACGTGAGAGTAAGACAAATATGACAGCTGGGGAGCAGCTCAGTCATATTTTTAAGGCAGCAAGAGACCTGACAAGAAAAAAAGATCATACGTATCGTCATCTTATGAATGAATTAAAAGAGTATGGCGTTGAACTTTTAAATTTTAGTGACATTGAATATGATGATGCCGTTTATCTTGAAAATTATTTCAAAGAGCAGATTATGCCTATATTATCACCGCAGGTTGTCGGAAAAAAGCAGCCGTTCCCGTTTATTAAGAATAAGGAAATATATGCGGTGGCTCTTCTTGGTTCAAAAAGTAACGAAAAAGTGGGGCTTGTTCCATGCAGTAACGGAATTTTAAAAAGACTTATTTCAATTCCGTCTGAAAGAAATAAATATATGCTTGTAGAAGAGCTTATTCTTCATTTTATGCCGATAATATTTGAAAAATATCAGATTAAGAGCAAGTCTTTAATAAGAATAATAAGGAATGCAGATATTGATGTTGATGAAGCTGTTGATGATGAAGATACAGATTACCGTGATATGATGGAGAAGCTTATCCGCCAGAGAAAAAAGCTTTGTCCTGTAAAAATGGAATATTCGCGTGTACTTGATGAGAAAATCATACATAATCTGTGTAAAGAGCTTAATCTTAATCATGAGCAGATATATTATTCAGAATCTCCGCTTGAATTGTCATTTGTGTTTGGACTTCATGATGCATTGAGAAATAATAAGAATCTTTTTTATGAGAGACATATTCAGAAAAATCCATCATGGTATGTATCAGGTAAGCCGGTTATTTCGCAGGTTGAAGAGGCAGACCGATTTATAAGTTATCCATATGAGTCAATGCAGCCATTTATAAGGATGTTACAGGAAGCCGGAGAAGACGAAAAAGTTGTTTCAATAAAGATGACACTTTATCGTGTTGCGAAAAATTCACAGATTGTAGAATCTCTTATAAGTGCAGCAGAAAACGGTAAGGAAGTTGTTGTTCTTGTTGAATTGAGAGCAAGATTTGATGAAGAAAATAATATTGAATGGTCGAGAAGACTTGAAGATGCAGGCTGCAGAATTATCTATGGACTGGATTATACAAAAGTACATTCTAAACTTTGTCTTATAACATACCGCGAAGAAGGACAGATAAAATATGTAACACAGATTGGAACAGGCAATTATAACGAAAAGACATCAAAATTATATACGGACCTTTCAATTATTACGGCAAATAAGCAGATAGGAATGGAAGCTGCATATGTATTTACAAGGCTCTGCATGGGAGAGTTTGTTGATGAGACTAATTATCTTTTAGTTGCACCAAAATGCATGAAGAGCAAAATCCTTAATTATATGGATAAAGAGATTGAAATTGCCAGAGCCGGCGGCAAAGCATATGTGGGAGCAAAGATTAATTCATTGACAGATAAAGAGATTATTGATAAATTAATCGAGTGTTCAAGAGCAGGTGTAAGAGTTGAAATGATAGTAAGAGGTATATGTTGTCTTATTCCGGGTGTTAAAGGACATACAGAGAATATTTCAGTTATAAGTATAGTAGGAAGGTATCTGGAACATTCAAGAGTATATATATTCGGAACACCTGACAGGGATAATATTTACATTTCGTCAGCTGATTTTATGACAAGAAATATGGAGAGACGTGTTGAAATAGCGGCTCCTATCTATGATGACAGCATAAAAACCAGAATAAGAAATATGTTCCATATTATGGAATGTGACACGGTAAAAGCACGCCAGCTCTGTTCTGACGGCAATTATGTCCACAGAACTATTGCGGATATTAAAGATTTTACTGATGAAGAATGGGAACAGGCATCAGAAGGCTTACGCATTAATTCTCAGGAATATTTTGCGGCACGTTAAAATTAATTAAATAATAAAAGAGACATTGTATGTCAAAGAAATGAGGATTTATGTTAATTGAAATTTTAAAGGCAGTTCTTTTCGGAATTGTTGAAGGTATAACAGAGTGGCTTCCTATAAGCAGTACAGGCCATATGATTCTTGTAGACCAGTTTGTTCACCTTAATGTTTCGGCTGATTTTTATAAAATGTTTGAAGTTGTAATTCAGCTTGGTGCTATTATGGCGGTTGTTGTTCTTTTCTGGAATAAGCTGTGGCCATTTCATGTGAAAAATGAGAAACCGGCATGGAAAGATGGTGCACTTAGTATGTGGCTCAAAATTATTGTTGCAGTAATTCCGGCGGCAATAATAGGTGTGCTTTTTGATGACAAGATTGATGAACTTTTTTATCATCCAGTACCGGTTGCAATTGCACTTATAGTTGTAGGTGTTTTATTTATAGTTGTTGAAACAATAATGAAAGGCAAAAAGCCTTCAATAAGAAATATCGGACAGATTACTTACAAAGCCGCTGTGATAATTGGTTTATTTCAGGTTCTTGCAGCAGTATTTCCGGGAACATCTCGTTCAGGTGCAACAATCATTGGTGCATTACTTATCGGTGTTTCCAGGGCAACAGCAGCAGAATTTACTTTTTTCCTTGCTGTACCTGTAATGTTCGGTGCCAGTCTTCTTAAAGTAATTAAATATATTGCAGCAGGCGTTGCAATGACTGGAAGCGAGTTTGTTATTCTGGTTATCGGTACACTGGTTGCATTTATTGTTTCGGTATTTGTAATTAAGTTTCTTATGTCATATATCAAGAAGCATGATTTCAAAGTATTTGGCTGGTACAGAATTGTACTTGGCATACTTGTACTTTTAATACTCAGATAAATTTGGAACTTAATAGTTTTAACATATTTTATAAAGGAATGGCTTTGTATGACACTGGCAAATGAAAAACACGGAAGTCTTTATATTATGAGGCACGGAAAGACAGATTGGAATGAAAAACATAAAATACAGGGGCGGACAGATATACCATTGAATGATGAAGGACGTAAAATGGCAGCTGCGGCGGCAGAAGAATATAAAGATATACATTTTGATATATGTTTCTGCTCTCCTCTGATACGTGCAAAAGAGACGGCACAGATATTTCTTTCCGCCAGAAATATTCCGATTATATATGATGACAGAATTATGGAAATGTGTTTTGGAACATATGAAGGAATAGAAAATTCATTTGAAATACCGGATTGTCCTATAAATGTATTATTTAAAGACCCGGTAAATTATATTCCGGTTGAAAATGGAGAAAGTTTTGAGCAATTGTTTGCAAGAACAGGCGAATTTCTGGAGCAGGCTGTAAGACCGCAGCTTGAAGATGGCAAAGATGTGCTTATAGTAGGCCATGGTGCCATGAATTCAAGCATAGTATGCCAGATTAAGAATGAACCGCTTGAAAATTTCTGGAAAGCCGGAATTAAGAATTGTAAGTTGATGAAGCTTATATAAAATATATAAGGCGACCGGTATATTAATTATAGGAGTAAAATAAACATGAAGATATATCTTGCGGGCGACTCGATAGTCCAGAATTACGAAAAAGAAGAATTTATTGCAGGCTGGGGACAGTTTCTGCCTTTTTTTATAAAAGATGGTGTTGAAGTTGTAAACGATGCAAAAGGTGGCAGAAGTTCAAGGCTTTTTATTAACGAGGGCAGATTTGACAATATTGAAAAAAATATCAGTGCAGGTGATTATTTGCTAATAGAGTTCTGTCACAATGATGATGCAAGTAAAGAATATAAGACAATGTTTAACAGACTGACACCACTCGGAGAGCCTGACAGTGACGGACGATTTCCTATTATACCGGGTGAGGCCATGCCCAAGGATTATATACCGCCTGAATATATTGATGCATTAAGAAAAGATGAAAATGTTAAGGATAAGCAGGCTGTTTTAGATAGTGTATACAAAATTCTTGAAAGCTATCCGCATGATACATATTATCCATATTCAGCAGACGGTTCAAAGGGAACGTATCTTTGGTTTTTAAAACAATTTGTCGATATGGCAAGAGAAAAAGGTGCAGTTCCTGTATTTGTGACAGCTCCTGCAAGAACAGTATATGATGCAAATGGCAATATAAAAGACGGAGCAGGGCTCCATGGTGGCAATAATTTTGCGTATATAAGAGCAATGAAGCAGTTAGGAGAAGAGGCAAAAGTTCCGGTGATTGATTTATTTGCATATTCGTGCGGGCTTTATAAACAAATCGGAAAAGAAAAAATTCACTGGATAACTTCTATAAAAAAGGGTTGTAATAAAGGTATATGGCCTGACGATTTTAACAGTGAAATGCAGAAGAAAGAAACAGTATCAGAAGATACTCATTTTAATAAATATGGAGCAATGCTTATAACACAGGGGCTTGTAAAGCTTATAAAAGAATCAGACAGCAGTCAGCTTGACGGCTTAAAAGGCATGCTTAAAAATCCAGATGGGATTGATATAGAAAAATATGTGAAAAAGCCGCTTGTATTTGAGGAGTTTTAGTGATATTATTCGGGTTAGAATATACTAACCGGATATATGATACTATGTCCGTAGAAATGAGGGAAATATGGGTACTATTATTATAATAGCAGTTTTAATTGTTATTGTTGCTGCAGCAGTGATTTCGTCAAAGAAACATTTCAAGGGTGAAGGTGGATGCTGTGGCGGCGGTTCGGACAGTGTACCATCACAGGATAAGAAGCTTACTGAGCCAAAGATAGGCGAAAAGCATGTTTATATTGAGGGAATGCATTGCAACAATTGTAAGAACAGTATAGAGAACGCGATAAATAAATATGATGGTGTTGCATGTCATGTCTTCCTTAAAAAGAAAATGGCAGTTGTTGAGTACAGCACTGAAATTTCAGATGACAAAATCAGAAATGCAATAGAATTTCTTGATTTTAAAGTTACAAAGATAGAAACAGTAAATGATTAATACTAACAAATGAAAATGTTCCCCTTTTTTATATCGGTTATATATGATACAATTATTTTTAGGTTTTAATATGAAATATGAGGAGACCGTATATGATGGTATGTAGAAATTGTGGGGCTGAAATTGATGATAAAGCCACATCATGTCCATATTGTAATGCTATGCAGTATGATGCTTCAGAAGCTGAATATATGAATAATCTTTATAAGATGAATTCGCAGATGGATAATCTGGATGATGAGGCTAATAAATATGTTTTTTCAAGTGTATTAAAGAGTGCCGCAATCATAATTATATGTATTGCGGCAGCTGTTTTAATTGGGATTTTTTGGGGATTTATGAGGTACCGGGCTGATAATAATTCTTCGGCAGAGCGAAAAAAGATTCACCAGTCAATTGAGTGGTATGACAATAATGTTTCTAAGCTGGATGAAGCTTATGCAAAAGCTGATTACAATACTGTAAGTGAATTGGTAGATGGTTATAAGGGGAACAGCAGTGTTATCCAGAAATGGAATCATTATTCGTTTATAACATTGTATGGCAGTTACTACAGGCGTGTGAATGATATATATAATAAAAATGATATGCTGAGCGAATATGAATTCGATTCTGGTTTCAGAAGGTCGCTGGATTTGGTTTATTTTTCAAAAAATATTAAATCAGACTATATGGGCAGATATTATCTTGCATGCAGTGACGATGAAAAAAAGATTGTAGACGGATGGGTCGAATCGGCATATGATTTTCTGGAAAATAAAGCAGGAATTACACAGGAAGAAATAGACTCCTTTATGATATCACTTTACCCTGATGGTTATTATGATTACAAAGCAGGAAAAGATTACGAAGATAAATATTATAAAAATTATCAGGAGCGTTAAGGTATATGAAATGTAGTAAATGTGGGGCACCGATACAATTAAATCAGAAATATTGTCCAAATTGTGGTTCGCTTAATGAGGAAAATGCCAAACATGTCTCAGACATGGAAAATTATGACAGTAAGTTTAATAAAACAAGAAAACAGGTAGTAAGCAATAGCAAGTGGTTTGTAAAATATATGGCACCGATTACTGCCATGGTTATAGCTATAATAGCGATAGCGGCCGCTATAGTCTGGAATCAGGCACTTGGCGGATATGACCTGGCTCATGCCATTAACAGAAAAGAAAATAAAAAAAATAACAAAATAATACAGTTACAGCTTAATAAGATGCTCGATGATGAAAATTATACGGGACTTTATCTTTTAGACAGAGATGCCGAGCGTACTCTTGACAGCAGTGAGAGATATGGCTGGTCAGATTTTTATAATATGGCATATTATTACAGGGATTTGAGAGTAAGCATCTGTTCGTTGTATGACCCGGGACAGGAAAATTCGTATTATACAGAGACTGCACTGTCAAATGCGTCAAGGGCAATAAGAAATGCAGAAGACATAATAAATAACACCAGCAGATACAGAAACAGGGCTGAAGAGTCAGTTCCATATATTGATGACATAACAGATAAGATATATATGTTTTTAAAAGCATACTGTAATTTTACGGATGACGATATAACAGGTTTGCCAGAAAAATCACAGACAGATATTATAACGCTTCTTTCAAGGAGGATGTTTGATGATGAACAAAAAAATTAAAAAAAGTAAAAGACCGCTTCAGGTAAAATTAATGATTGCCGTTACGGTTATAGCAGTTCTTGTCATTATTCCACTTACATCAAATATAATGGAGGATGTGTTCAGAATTACCGGACGGCAGAAAGGTTATAGCGAAGAAACACTTTTCCAGTGCTTTATAGATAATGAATACGGAATGTTGACTGACAAGATAGAGTACAACAAGGGTGTGGGAAGAAAGATAACTAAAGAAGAAGAAAATTATTATGCATTTTCGGATTGTTATAATGCTGCAGTTGACTATAAAATGTATATAAAAAATAATGAAATGACAAAGGCAGAAGAAATGCTTGATAAATTCAGGAAAAATGAGGAAAAAATAACAGGAAGAATTTTTATTGATGCACTTGTTTCAATAAAAGAAGTGTATGGAATTAATTAAAGGAGAAGAAAATGGAAAACAGAGTTATTAATGCGGCAATTTTGGGAGCAGGAACAGTCGGAGGCGGTGTATACAAACTCGCACAGGCAATGGAGGAAGACATTTTTCACAAGACAGGTGCCAGACTTGTCATTAAAAAGATGCTTGTAAGAAATGTAAATAAAGAGCGTAAGGGAATACCGTCAGAGATTCTTACGGATGACTGGAATTCAATAATAAATGATCCTGAAATAGATATTATAGTTGAACTTATGGGTGGAATTACACCGGCAAAAAAATATGTTATCGAAGCATTAAATGCCGGAAAGCAAGTGGTTACAGCTAATAAAGATTTACTTGCTGAACATGGGGAAGAGGTTATGTCTGCGGCTGAAAAATCAGGTAATGACCTTCAGTTTGAAGCGGCTGTAGCAGGTGCAATTCCGATTATTCGCCCATTAAAACAGAGCATGGCGGGCAATCATATAACTGAAGTTATGGGAATTGTCAACGGAACGACTAATTATATTCTTACGAAGATGACAGAAAAAGGAATGGATTATGCAGATGCACTTGCAGAAGCTACAGAACTTGGATATGCAGAGGCAGACCCTACGGCTGATGTAGAAGGTTATGATGCCGGAAGAAAGATTGCAATTATGGCATCAATAGCATTTAATTCAAGAGTGACATTTTCACAGGTGTATACAGAGGGAATCACAAAAATTTCTGCTGATGATATAAGATATGCAAAAGAATTCGGATATGTAATCAAACTTCTGGGCGTTGCAAGAAATGTAGACGGACAGATAGAGGTGAAAGTTCATCCTATGCTTATAGATGAAAATCATCCTCTTGCAACAGTTAAAGATGCATTTAATGCCGTATTTGTACATGGTGATGCGATGGACGATGCTATGTTTATGGGACGCGGAGCCGGTGAGATGCCAACAGCAAGTGCCGTTATGGGTGACATAATCGATGTTATGAGAGATATTGTATGTGATTGTTGCGGAAGAATCAGATGCAGCTGTTATAAAAAGTTATACGTTAAGAAAATTGAGGAGACAAAGAGCAAGTTCTTTTTAAGAATTAAAGCTAAGGACAAAACAGGTGTTCTTGCCAACATTGCGAGCGTACTTGGCAACAATGATGTAAGTATAGCACAGGTTGTGCAGAAGAGAAGAAGCAGCGGTGTTGCAGAACTTGTAATTATAACCGATGAAGTTGAAGAAAAGAATTTTAATGATGCAATGGCAATATTTGAAGGAATGTCTGTCATATCAGAAATTGCAGGTGTAATCAGGGTTAATTAATTTATACGGATTTTTATCGTTTTTTTCATAATTTACGTGTATTTTACAAAAACATGATAGCAGATTTTACATTCCGTTGTTAGTATATGCACAGTCATATATAATGGAATGGAGATTTATTATGAGAAACAGATTTGACAGGGAACTTGTCAGACTTAATAATGAGCTTATTGAGATGGGCAGCATGATTGAAAAGTCAATTGAGACAGCAGTCAAAGCAATGGTAAATCAGGATGTTGAACTTGCAAACCGGGTTATTGAGTCTGATGATGAAATTGACCAGCAGGAAAGACAGATTGAGGATTTGTGTCTGAAACTCCTTTTACAGCAGCAGCCGGTTGCAAAAGATTTACGGCTTATATCGTCTGCATTAAAGATGGTTACTGATATGGAGAGAATAGGTGACCATGCGACAGATATTTCTGAGATAACAATTGCACTTGCAGATAAATCATATATTAAAAAGCTTGAACACATACAGCAGATGGCAAAAGAGACAATGATTATGCTTGTAAAGAGCATTGAGGCATTTGTAAATAAAGATATCGAAGAGGCATACTATGTAATTAAAAGAGATGATGTTGTGGATGACCTGTTTTCAAAAGTAAAAACAGAGCTTGTACAGATGATACATGAAAATGTCGATGTTGGGGAGCAGGCAACAGATTTGCTGATGGTTGCAAAATATCTTGAAAGGATAGGAGACCATGCAACCAATATTTCTGAATGGGTAATATTTTCAATAACCGGAACTCATCCCAGAGAAAAAGGAAAGTAAAATCCATATGAAATTTTACATAGATTTTACATAAATTTGATATGGATTTCAGATGGCTGAATTATACTCCAAAATGTAAAAAATAAGTAAAGCATTTAAGGTGATTTTCACCTGTATGGAGGAAACATATGAGTATTTTTAATGCAATAGCATTGATTGGCGGTCTGGCACTTTTCCTGTATGGAATGAATCTGCTTGGTGAGGGACTTTCTAAGACATCGGGAGGAAAGCTCGAGTCAATTCTTGAAAAGCTTACTTCAAATCCGATTAAGGGTGTACTTCTCGGAGCAGGAGTTACTGCCGTTATCCAGTCATCATCTGCAACAACAGTTATGGTTGTTGGTTTTGTTAATTCCGGAATAATGAAGCTGCATCAGGCAGTCGGAATTATTATGGGAGCCAATATTGGTACAACAGCTACATCATGGCTGTTAAGTCTCACAGGAATACAAGGGGACAGTTTTTTTATAAACATGTTGAAACCAATGTCATTTTCGCCGATTCTTGCAATTATCGGTGTTATTATGATTATGTTCTGTAAAAAAGAAAAAAAGCATGACATCGGAAAAATACTTATAGGTTTTGCAATTCTTATGTATGGAATGGAAGCAATGAGTTCGGCTGTAAAACCGCTCGCAGATGTGCCGGAATTTACACATATACTTACCATGTTTTCAAATCCAGTGCTTGGTATGCTTGCGGGACTTGTACTTACAGCAATAATCCAGAGCTCATCGGCTTCTGTCGGTATTCTTCAGGCATTGTGTGCAACAGGAAGCGTTACATTTGCAACAGCACTTCCTATTATTATGGGTCAGAATATCGGTACATGTGTTACAGCGATGATTTCAGCTATCGGAGCTAAGAAAAATGCAAAGAGGGCAGCACTTGTTCATCTTTATTTCAATATAATTGGTACACTTGTTTTTATGTGTCTGTTTTATCTTATTAATGCATTTATACATTTTGAATTTTTGTCACAGGGAGCTACACCTGTAGGAATTGCAACGATTCACAGTGTATTTAATATATTTGCAACAATAATTCTTTTACCGTTTGGCAAGGGACTTGAGAAACTTGCATGTCTTTCGGTCAGGGATGATAAGGAAAGAGAAGAAACAATTGATGCCAACAGGGATTTTGACCTTCTTGATGAGCGTTTTCTTGATAAGACAAGCCTTGCGATGGAACATTGCAGAATGGTAACTAATAATATGGCAGATTTGTCAAGAGAAGCATTGTTTAAATCACTAGATTTGTTTTCAGATTTTAGTGAAGAAAAAGCCGGTGATGTCTGTGATATAGAAGAACGTGTTGATAAATATGAAGATGTACTTGGGACATATCTTATGAAATTAAGCAGCCGTGATTTGACAGAGCAGGATTCAGAGACGCTTAACATGCTTCTGCATTGCATAGGAAATTTTGAGAGAATATCAGATCATGCATGCAATCTTGTAAATGCAGCAAGGGAAATGTTTGATAAAAACATGCATTTTTCAGAAAAAGCGGCACTTGAACTAAGAATTTTTACAGAGGCAGTAAGAGATATTGTAAATATGGCTTTTGATGCTTTTAAGGCAGAAGATATCAATGAAGCGACAAAAGTTGAGCCACTTGAAGAAGTTATAGACGATTTGAACATGGAATTAAAAGCACGTCACATACGAAGGCTCAGAGAAGGCAAATGTACAATTGAACTTGGTTTTGTACATTCGGACATAATTACTAATTATGAAAGAATAGCAGACCATTGCTCTAATATCGGTGTCTGCATAATTGAGATAAAGCAGGAAGGTTTTGAGACACATGAGTATCTTGGAATCATGAAACGTGAAGATAATGAGCAATTCAGAAAACAGTATGCTTTATATAAGGAAAAATATAAGTTACCTGAGACAAGAAAATTTACTGAAAATGATATGCAGCCTGCAGCAGTCAAAGCTTGATGATTAATTGGCAGGTATGCGGAATGGAGGAGTTATGGCACTCATATATGTAGTTGAAGATGATAAGAATATTAGCGAAATAGAAAGCTTTGCATTGAAGAATGCAGGGCACCAGATTGTAGAGTGTGCAAGTGGAAAGGAATTTCATAAGCAAGTGATTGAGCGTATACCTGACCTTATTCTTCTTGATATTATGCTCCCTGATGAGGATGGGCTTCAGATTCTTACAAAAATGCGTGCCACACCGGAGACAAGAAGAGTTCCAATAATACTTGTCACAGCCAAAACTACAGAGATAGATAAAGTAAAAGGGCTTGATATGGGAGCTGATGATTATCTTACAAAACCATTTGGCGTAATGGAGCTTATATCAAGAGTCAAGGCACTTCTCCGCCGTGTGGGTGGAATGGAAGAAGAAAAGTTTATAAGAATAGGCATGCTTTTTATAGATGATGAAAAGCATGTTGCATATGTGGATGATAAGCCGGTAGAGCTTACCTTTAAGGAGTATGAACTTCTTAGGTATCTTGCAATAAATCAGGGAATTGTTCTTTCAAGAGATAATCTTATGGAAAAAGTTTGGAGTTTAGATTATGAGGGTGAGTCGCGTACTTTGGATGTCCATATTAAGACACTCAGACAAAAGCTGGGCGTTGTAGGGTGTTATATTAAAACAGTAAGAAATGTAGGATATTACCTTGATGTAGATGACAGAGGCTGATTATGGGTTTAAAAAAAAGAATTAATATTCAATATATGCTTCTTACACTGCTCGCAATAATTGCAACTGTAGCAATATCAAGTGTTGTGTTTTATGAACTTATAAAAAAGGAAGTCGTCGGAGATTTAAAGACATATACTGATTTGATGGTTGATTCTGATGCATGGAAGATAGTGACTGACCCCGATAACAACAGTATGGAATCGGCATTACAAAATAATAATTCACATCTTCGTATAACGTTTGTGGATGCATCAGGAAAAGCTTTATATGATACAAATGCAGATGTCGGTTATATGGAAAATCACAGGGAGCGTCCAGAGATTGCGAAAGCATTTGAAGATGGCAGTGGTGAGGCAATAAGAAAATCAGAGACAATGGGGAAAAGTGCTTTTTATTATGCGGTAAGGCTTGATAATGGCTGTGTTTTGCGTGTTTCAAAGGAAGTGAGCAGTCTTACGAGTGTTATAGCAAAGGCGGTTCCTGTTATGCTTGTTCTCTGTGTGAATTTGTTTATTTTGTGTGTGATTTTATCAAATTTCCTTACTAAGAGCATAGTAGGACCGATAGAGAGACTTGCGGGAAATCTTGATGCCTCGGATTCTATAAAAGTTTATAAGGAGCTTGTTCCTTTTGTGACTACAATCAGAAAACAACATGAAGATATTATGCGGAATGCCAATATGAGACAGGAATTTACTGCAAATGTATCACATGAGTTAAAGACTCCGCTGACTTCAATTTCGGGATATTCTGAGCTTATAGAGAGTGGTATGGCAAGCGATGGTGATGTTGTCCGTTTTGCAGCAGAAATACATAAAAGCTCTAACAGGCTTCTCACACTTATCAATGATATAATAAGATTATCAGAACTTGATGTTACGGTAAGAGAGGATATATTTGAGAATGTTAATCTGTATGAAATTGCAGAAAGCTGTGTTGATATGCTTCAGATGAGTGCGGATAAACATAATGTGACTCTTTCAATTAAAGGAAGCAACCGGACAGTTAAGGCAAACAGACAGATGATGGACGAACTTATATATAATCTTTGCGATAATGCTATAAGATATAATAATCCAGGCGGAAAAGTTGAAGTTACGGTTGATGAAGATAATGGTAAAACATTTGTTGAAGTTAAGGATAACGGAATAGGAATTCCAAAAGAACATCAGGAACGCATATTTGAACGGTTCTACAGAGTTGATAAGAGCCGTTCAAAATCAACAGGCGGAACAGGTCTTGGTCTTGCTATTGTAAAGCATATTGTTGCAAAACATCCTAATGCTGAACTGAAACTTGAGAGCGAAGTCGGTAAGGGTACAACTATAAGAGTTGTATTTAATTAATAATTGTATAAATATGTATAATATTATCCAAAATTGTATTAAATGCGAAAAACCCCTTGAATTAAGCGGATTTATGGTGTAGTATGTCAGATATAGCGAGTATATAAAATATACTAACTGTAAAATAATTATATGCTAATGCAGATTATTGCTATATATGCAGGTTTCTGCTGAGGGGAAAAGAGGTTTTATTTTGAAGAATTGGCTGGCACAGGCAGTAAGTAAGCTGGCACTTACAGGAAAGAAATTTACGGGATTTTGTAAAATTATGGCGGTCACACATGCGAAGGCATGTATAATAGCGGGCTGCGTCGTTACTGTTGGAACTACAGGAACAGTTGCAACGGCGGTTTACGTTAATCACGCAAATAATAACAGACAGATTGTTGTTGCAGAGACAGTTCCTACAGAGACTGAACCTGCTACATTAAAGGCGGTTGTTACAGAAACAACAACTGAGCACACTGAGGAAGTAACAGAAGAGCAAACAGAAGAGCATACAGAAGAGGAAGTTGCACCTCAGGATATGAACGAAGAACAGATTACAGATATGATTGAATCAGGCGATATTGAGATTATTCCAATTGAAGAATTGGAAATAGTTGATGATAATTCGACTGAACCAGAGCGTAATGAAGACGAAGTTATAGAAGATCCGCCTGCTCCAGAAGCACCAAAGTCTGATCAGATATATGAAGTCGGACAGCTTGTTCATGGTATAGATGTATCAAGATGGCAGGGTGATATTGACTGGACAAGGGTTGCCAATTCAGGAATTACATTTGCCATGATAAAGTGCGGCGGCGGTGACGACGGACTTTATGAAGATAGAAAATTCCAGCAGAATATCCAGGGTGCTCTGGCTAACGGAATTCAGGTCGGCATATATTTTTATTCAGGAGCAAGAGACGTTGAGACTGCATACAGGGAGGCAAGTTTCTGTGTAAATCTTATAAGAGGATATCAGATTACATATCCGGTTGCATTTGACTGGGAATTAGCATATGGTGATGGCAGCTATGATACTATTACAAAAGTATGTGAGACATTCTGTGATGTAATAGCAGCTTCAGGTTATAAACCAATGGTATATTCTAATAAATACCGCTGGTATGATGCATTTAATGGTGCACAGATTTCTAATAAGTATAAAGTATGGATGGCTGCATACCTTGGCGATTATTACTATACATCAAGACGCTGGCAGTATGGTGATGTGCTTCCGAACTTTGACTATCACTTTGATATGTGGCAGTACGGCGTAACTAATACTGTAGACGGCATTGATGGTTATGTAGATATGAATATCGCATTTTTCGGATATGCAAATTATCAGGTAAACGGGCTTCAGAAACCTAAGATAGAAGTTCCGTCAGATAATGTGACTGTTACAGAATCGGAAGGTGCTTTTGACATATGGAACGGTGTTAAAGCAACGAACTCTATAGGTTACGATGAAGATTTGGATTATGTAATAAAAAATGCCAATGGTGATGAAGTTTCTATTGAAGACGCTAATGTGACACCTGGCGTGTATACAATAGAGTATAGTTTCATTGATCCGAAAGAAGGTTATACAAGCAGGAAGGTTACTCTTACTGTATTAAAGAAAGAGGAAGAGACTGAAAAGCCGACAGAAAAACCGACAGAGGGCGAGACCGGAACAGGTGAGAATCCCACAACAAAAGCATCGGAGGAATCATCATCCGGGACGACGGCAGGAGCTGAAAACAAAAATTAATATCATTCGTGTTGAAAAAATGTCATTTCGTGCAAATGGCATTTTTTTTATGCTGTTTAATGTATAATACTGTTAAGATATATTATCTTCTCGTGATACTTTTATTGTGCGTTTGATATTAATAATATTTATATACAAAGGAGGGACTTATATGAGATTAATTAAAAAAATCAAAAAAGGAACGGCAGTTATACTGTCAGCTGCATTAATGGCGGGACTTGTTCCGTTTATGCCACATAGTGTGAGCAAGGTGCAGGCGGCAGCAGGAAGCAAGGAGCCGAGCGTAACGGCGTATGCGACAAAGGAACAGTTGATGGATAAGACATTTACACCGAATTATAAAGGAATATCGGATATTGTCGGTAAACTGGCATTTGGTAATGATGAAGACGGAAATATACAGGAATGGTATATTCTTGGAAAGGATGGGGGTGTAAATAATGTAAAGGATAATACAATTATTTTTGCAGCCGATTCCATAAAAAAAGAACAGATATTTGAGGACATATCTTCAGGTTCGACAACAAAAACATATAAGGAGGAGTACGGAAATTATGGAAATAATGCTCCGCAAGAAGTATATGCAAGTCACTATGGTGCAAGTGAGTTAAGGAAAGTTCTTCAGGATATGGTAAGAGATGACAATGATACATACTTTTCCGATGCAGAGAAGGCTATAATGAATGAGGTGAAAGTAACAACAGAGGATTCAGACTATAAAAGGTATACTATATCGGATAAGTTATATGCTCCGGGTTGTGATTCTTATAATTATCTTAGTCATAAAGAACTGCTGATAGCAGTAAATACTAATACAAAAAAAATAGCAAGCAGCATTTATTGGGCTGTCGGAGAACCTTTTTGGACACGTACACCCCGATATGGTGGTTCAATTAGCGAACTTACTGCGAATCCCTATGAAATACAGAATTCGTATCGAATAGAAGGTCATGATGTGAACGAAAAATTAGCAGTACGTCCGCTTGCGAATCTGAATCTGGCAACAGTTCTTTTTGCGTCTTCAGCCACGGCAGCTACTTCTGATTCTGCGGTGTATGGCACAATCGCAGAGGGTACGGCGATGAGACTGCGGATTAATGGAAAGAATAAGGATATAGGTTCTGTGTACTATAACTTTGAGAACGGATATATTAGGGCAACAAAGGGAAGCATTTCTGATACGGTGTCACTTGTGATACAAGGAAACGATGGAACGAATGACTGGTATTACAGTAAAAAAATAGACAAAACGGATACGGTTAAAGTTTCAGATATTCAGAGAGCATTAAATATTTCTGATGATATTGATTGGAGAAATTGTCAGATATGGCTTGAGACAACAGATGAGGACAGAATGACTTATGCTGTACCGGCAGAAATCAGTACGGTTTTTGCAACAAAAGACCAATTGATGGATTCGGTTTTACATTATGATGGAACACCTGATTGTATCGGAAAGCTGGAATTAGGTAAAAATGAAGACGGTGCATATTCTTGGTACATATTGGGAAAAGATAACAATATAGATGGTGATAATACAGTTATTTTTACCGTGAGTCCTTTGGCAACGGGAATCAAGTTTAATCCTGATAATAATGATGTAACATTTCAAGAAGGTATGGGAACATATACATACTATGATTATGTTCCTACGACAGTAAGTTCTGATCATTACGGTGCATGTGAACTCAGACAAAATTTGTTGAGTATAGCTGACAGCAGCAGATTTACCGCGACAGAAAAATCCCTGATGCAGGCTACAACTCTTAATATGTGGGATACATTGAATTCCGATTCATATACTGTTTCCGATAAATTATATGTACCTGGGGGCGGTTATGGTGATTTAGATATAAAGATAGGAACTTTTGACAAAATAATATTGCCAATGAGGACATTTTGGAATAACAGTCAAGACAGTGCATTTTGGCTGCGTACGGCAGATACAGATCATGCACTTATAGCTGTTTGCGGTGATAAAGTCGGCTCAAGGTACTTTGAAAGTGCCGAGAATGTTTGTGCAGTACGTGCGGCTTCCAATCTGAATCTTTCATCGGTTCTTTTTGCATCATCAGCAACAGCATTTTACTCTCAGACCGATGAGGCAAAGGGGACTGTTTACGATGGAACAGCTATGACATTGCGACTTGACGGAGGTAATAAAGATATTGGTTTTGCAGCTTATGATGCCGGAGAAGGAAAGATTATTGCTAAAAAAGGAAAATGCTCAGGTCGTGTGGTTCTTATGGTTCAGGGAAATGACGGAGGAAGTAACTGGTTTTATTGCAGCCCAGAGTTGGATTCAGCAGAGTATGTATGTACATCTTCATATATTAAAGAGGCATTGAATTTATCTGAAGATATTGACCTGTCAAAATGCCACATCTGGCTGGAAACAAAAGAAGATGATATGGCATATGCGGTAAATGCGATAAGTGGCAAGGTTATAGACAGGATTGATGCGACAATCAATGCTCCAAAAGGAGAAGAAAAGTTTGATACAGATATAAAATGTAATACAGAGGGAATTGCAGATGCAGCAATCACATGGACGGATATACAGGGAAACGCTGTAAGTTCAACGGTGGATTACTACCCGGCTAAGTATAAGGCACATTTAACATTTTCACCTGCCGAAGGTTATGTATTGGCACCATATACGAAGATTTTTATAAACGGAAGAGAATTTGTGGATGAAAAGGTTGTTGATAAAAATGGAATTATTAGTGTAACAGGAGGCTTTGAATCAGATAAACGTAAGATTACAACCATAAAAAAACCTGTAGTTCCTGCTGATAATACATTTACGCAATATTATACAGATGACAGTATTTTAGATAGTAATGATGAACTTGGAAACACGGCAGGTCTTTCATTTGACGAAAGCATGGAACCTGTTACGGGTGAAATTGATGTTACATGGACTTTAGAGGGAGATTATAATGATAGTCCTTCGGCAGAAAATACTTTCAGATGGAGCTTTGATGTTAGCAAATTAGAAGATTATGAAATAGCTGTAGGATGTGAGACAACAGGTATAGCGGTAATTAAAAATAAAGCGGCTACACCTGTCAGTATTACGGGAACAGATACAGGACTTGAGTATGATGAGTCGGATATTGATGTGTCACAATACTTTACAATCGACAGTAATGCAGGTACAGCGGTCTATTCTTTGGTTTCAAAAGAGACTGACGGTTCGGTTACTGGTGAGGGTACACTTGACGGAAGTATTTTAAATATTAAAAATACAGGAATTTTTAAAGTAAAAGTTATAACAGCGGCAAACGGAAATTATGCGGCTGGTGAAGCTGTAATTACGCTTACTGTGGAAAACGGCACGATATTGTATAACGCTACGGATTATAGCGGCACATATGACGGCAAGCCGCATAGTATAAGCGTTGATGTTACGAGTCCGTCTTCGACAAATGTAACTTACAGTACGGACGGAAAAACTTGCAGTACAAATAATCCTGTATTTACCGATGTGGGTGAATATACCGTCTGCTATAAGATTGAAAAGTCAAACTATGATACGGTTACAGGTGAAAAGAAAGTAGTTATTGCGAAAAAAGATCTTGAAGTTAAAGTTGATGACCAGAAGATAGTATGGGGAAATGATATTGATAACACAAAATATAATGTAAGTGGTTTGACAGAAGGCGATGGTATTTCGGAGATTACACTTAAAGCAGGTACAACGGCACTTACAGATAACGGAACAATCAGCGTAAGCAGTATAGCAATTACAAACGGTTCAAAGGATGTGACATCAAATTATGACATTGCTTTGTCTGACGGAAAGCTTGTTATTGAACATAATACATCTCTTGCTCCGACAAGGCTTGATGCCCACAAGAAAAAAACTGCTTATGAAGCAGGAGAAATTTTGAATGTTGATGATATTACGGTAACTGCATATTATGAAGACGGTTATAGTGAGCAGATTACAGCATATACAACAAATGCAGATGAATTGGATATGAATACGGTAGGTGAAAAGATTCTTGCGGTATCATATACAAAAAACGGTGATACAAAGACATGTAGATTTAAAATTATCGTTACTCATACACATGGATTCGATAATGCAGTATGGCACAGTGATAGCATAAATCATTGGAAAGAATGTACAAAATCTTATTGTGACAAGAGTGACGGTTATAAAATCCAGGAGATATCCCATACATGTGAATATACTTATACATGGTCGGATGATTATAAGACATGTACTGCAGTAAGAAAATGCAGTATATGTGAGTATACTGATTCAGAGACAGCCGCTTCTGATATTGTGGTAGTACAAAACAGAGATTGTACAAATCCTGAAATTATAGAATATGTTGCTAGATTTAAGAATTCTTTATATAACGATTTTGAGACACAAATAAAAGGAAATTTTGAGGCAGCACCAGCAACAGGACACAACATGTCAGAATGGACATCAAACAGAGACAATACACACAGCAGGATTTGTACGAATTCAGGCTGCACGTATAAGGAAACAGAAAAATGTTCCGGTGGAACAGCCACATATTTCAAAAAGGCAATATGTGATGACTGTAAAGCGGAACACGGAGATTTTAAGGCAGATACGATTAAGCCGACAGGTGAGATTAAGTTAAGTGATAATACATGGAATACACTTCTTAACAAAATAACTTTCGGACGTTTCTTCAGTGCGACACAGAAAGTAACAATTGCAGGAACAGATGACAGTTATAGCAGTGATGGTTTTAATTTATCTGAAGATGTGGTTAAGATTTCATATCTGATTGCAAGCGGAGACGAAGCAAAGGTTTATACAACAGATGAACTTGAAAAGAGATTCACAGCGGGAGAATTTAAGAATTACAAAGCATCATTTAATGTTAATCCCGATAACAAGTATGTTGTTTTTGCAAGAATTGAAGACCACGCAGGAAATGCAACATATATTTCATCAGATGGTGTGGTAATTGATTCAACTACACCTGTTATAGATGGTGTTGCAGAAGGTGAAATCTACTGTGAAAAGGTAGAATTTACTGTATCAGATGACAATTTTGACAAGGTGACTGATATAATCGGTGATGATGTGCAAACGCTGACATCAATTAATGGCAGATATATTTTAGCAGATGGAATGCATAAGGTAATCGCTTATGATAAAGCAGGTAACAGCACAGAGGTTAATTTTGTTGTAAATGCAAATCATACCGTAAGTGAATGGATGACAGATAAAGAGGCAACAATTGAAGAGACAGGAAGCAGACACAAAGAATGTAAGGTTTGCGGAACAATTCTTGAAAAAGCTGATATTGAAAAACTTGTGCCGTTGGAATATAAGATTATTGCCGGTGCAGATAGTTCATGGCCACAGAATACTGATATGAATCTTGTGATAAAAGGAAATGGTGATTTTGCCAAGTTCATAAGAATTAAAGTGGATGGTGTGAGCGTTGATGCCATGAATTATACAGTTGCAGAGGGCTCAACAATAATCACATTAAAGCCGGATTATATTAAGACATTGTCTGTAGGAAGCCATGTATTTGAAATTATATGGAAAGATGGTATAGCATCTACAAGTTTTACAATTGTCAATAATGAAGTTGCAGATACAAATAATAATCAGGGTACAGATATTACACAGACGGGAGATACAGCAAAGCCGGTTCTTTGGTCAATGCTTTTCATGGTATCGTTTGCTGGATTTGCAGTAATGTCTGGAAGAAAAAAGAAGAACTGTAAATAATAATAAGTAATTGTAAATCAAGGCTCCGCTGGCACTTATGTGTTGGCGGAGCCTGTTTATTAACCTTGTAATCCGGCAGTCTGACGAATCATATCCTCTACGACAATATCATAAATTTCACCGACAGTGTTGCAATATTCAAGGATTTTCCATGGTTCATTTGTATGAAAATGAATCTTTACTAAATCTTCATCTCCGGCAGCGATAAGGCTGTTGCCTTCAAAATGTTCTGTTATGTAATCGGAAATTTCATCTTCATCCAAATCTTTGTCTCTTTTGTCAATTAAAAGCTGTGTGTCATAACGATATGCGAACTGATCGTCCTCCGCATCTATACTGTGAATTTCTGACATAAAAAATCCGCCTTTCTTTGTATATGTATTCTTAATCTACGCTATTATGACATAAATTTTGCATATATTCAAGAAATTTAATTCTCAGTATCATTAAGGGCAGAATTATATTCTTCTTCCGAATAACATTCCAGTATCTTATCCTTTGGGACATTAAGTTTAATCATGTTTTTGATAGCTTCAATTTTTGTTTGTTGTGTTCCTTTTATAATTCCTTGTTCAATTCCACATTCTACCCCATCATTAAACCCATCGTCATAGCTGATATTTTTCTCATTTTTTATATGCTGTTCTTCGTTATATTCTGTCAGAATCATGTCACGCACCTCCGCTGTATGCACTGATAATACTTCTTTTAGAATATTATGGCTTATGGCTTGGTTAATTGCAAGTGTAACGGCTGTGTTAATATCATTTTCCTGTGATACATAATCACGGATTAGACCGATAAATGCTGCATAATCGTGGAGCAGCCTGCATTTTTTCATCAATTCAGCATTATTACCAATATTTATGTTAATCATATGAGCGGTGATTTCCATTGCCGGTTGAAAAATAAATTGGGACGTTTTATCTTCCGTAGTGTTGCAGACTTTAGAAAACGCATCCGACAGCCTCAGCGTACATCTTTCCGGCATCTCCTGACGACCGTTATAAAATATTATGTATCGTGGTATTGGAATCTGTGCCCGTTTTGATGAGTAGATGTCGATATTATTTTCAGCCACATACTTTTTATAAAGACTTGAAAAATAAAACAATCCACGTAGCGGCATGTTTGGGTTAAATGTGCTCTGATGCTCAAAAAGTGACATCTCACTTCCAAGAATAAAAGATATGTCATTCTTATAAGACATATAGACAATATCTTCAAGAGTAGTAACGGTTAAATCAGATACATCCGTATAGTCAGTATCGTTCAACGCATTATACAAAGATAATAAATCCTTAGGATTCTTAAAGATAAACCGAAACAGGGCATCTTTATGGTTCCGGTTTAGTAATGGTTCATTGGTCAATAGGCAGTCCTCCTTAAAATAATATTTAATATATATTAATAATATAGTAATGCTTTAAATATGTCAATAGTATATTTTGTAAAATAAAAATAATATGACTGACACTTACTTGACATTTATTGATGACAAGTATATAATACAAAATGACAAAGATAATTGTCAATATACATAAACTTTTTTTATAAAATTTTGGAGGTGTCTTATGATACTGCGAAATCGGTTAAAGGAACGCAGAGCGGCACTTAATGTTAATCAGCAGGAGATGGGTGCGTTGTGTGGCGTATCAAGGCAGACGATAAGCCTTATAGAAAGAGGAGATTATTCACCGTCGGTTACTCTTGCGTTGACAATTGCCAAAGTATGCGGCGTTACAGTTGAAGAGGTATTTTATCTGGAGGAGGAAGAAAATAATGGAGAATCAGGAAATTAAAGAAGCTAACAGGAAAGCTATGCCTATGTTTATATTATTGGTAATTGCAGGGGCGGCAGCCGGTGGTATAATGGGATTTGTAATTGCAAAATATGGATTGCATGGATTTTCAGAAAATATTGAACGTGTGGCAGACGTATTTTCAACATTTGTTGCACCATGGATGATGTTTACAATAGCGGTTTTTGTTCCGTTAATATTAAGCCCTTATTATATGAAAACTAAAAAAATGCTTTTGTCATGGGATGGTGAAGATGAAGAAATATCAGATGGCATAGAGAAAAGATTGTCGGTTATTATCTGGGTTACGAGTTGTGGACTTATTATTTCATATTTTCTTATTGGGGCAGTGTATTCAAAAGGTTTAGAAATATTTGATAATAATAAAGGCGGAATTTTACCGTTTAGCATAGGTGTTGTAGCATTTATGGCTATTCTGGTTGAAGCCGTTATTTTTCAGCAGAAATGTGTGGATTTAGCTAAAATTATGAATCCCGAGAAAAAAGCATCTGTGTATGATATGAGATTTCAGAAAAAATGGATGGAAAGCTGTGATGAGGCCGAGAAAATTATAGTTGGAAAATGTGCATTTAAAGCATACAGCGTGACTAATAGCGTATGTTACGTATTGGAGATTGTTCTTGTTATTTGTGCACTTGCATTTGGAACGGGTTTTTTACCGGCACTCGTTGTATGTATAATATGGCTGGTAAATACATCTGTATATTGTAGGGAATCTATGAAATATTCAAAAGCAGGTAATAAGATAAATTATGTATAGTAAATCATAACAAAAGACAAGGAGAACAATAATATGACAGTATATCAGAGAGTTGTAATTATCGCAGCTGTCTGCCTTTGTATAGGTGGCATTATGATGTTATTGGATGTTCCGTTTATGACAAAAGGAATGAAACAAAAGTATACAGATGAATCTGTAAAATCATATTATAAAAAAGCCGGGGTATGTTACGTTATAATGGCAGTGGGTGCCGTTTTGGAATCTGTTGCAAAATCCGGAACAGTGCTGCATGATGCCGGCTGGGTATTATTTATAGCCGGTGTTATTATTCCTATGTTTTTATCAAAGGGTTTACAGAGTAAATAAAGGGTGATTTTATACATTACGTGCAGCATAATCTGTGTGTGACACAGGCAAAAATAAGACAAGAATTAAAGCTTGATAAAAATACACCTTGACATATCTGATGCCGGGGTGTATTATTTTGCTCACAAAGATACCATACAGGGGTATGCTATACATGGCGTTGCTTGTATGATATTTTATGAAGTGCATTATATACATTGTTATAAGATGTACGGTCACATAACAGAATTATATAGAAAGGCAGGTAAATGAATTGGAAGAATGTGAACATTGCAGACATAAAGAACGTTCTGATAAAGAATACAGGGATTTGATTAACAGATTAAGCAGAATAGAAGGACAGATAAGAGGAATTAAGGGAATGGTTGAAAAAGGTGCATATTGCCCGGATATTCTTATTCAGGTGTCGGCAGTTAATGCAGCACTTAACAGTTTTAACAAAGTTCTGCTTGCAAACCATATAAAATCCTGTGTTACTACAGATATTAGAGCCGGTAAGGAAGAGACTGTAGATGAACTTGTCACAGTGCTTCAGAAGCTTATGAAATAAGAAAATCAGCTTAGCATAATAATAATTTTGTTAACTAAAAAACATATAAAAACAGGCAGGTGATATTTAATTATGAAACAGTATATAGTTACGGGAATGAGCTGTGCAGCGTGCAGCAGCCGTGTTGAGAAAGCTGTGTCAAAAGTAGAAGGAGTAGAGAACTGCTCGGTAAGCCTTCTTACCAATTCAATGGGAGTTGAAGGTACGGCAAGTGATGAAGCGGTAATAAAAGCTGTTGAAGATGCGGGATACGGTGCATCTTTAAAAACATCACATACGGCGTCGGATAAAAGTGGAACATCACAGAAGAGCGGTTCGCAGGGAATGTATGCGTCACAGGATGATATGTTAAAAGACAGGGTGACACCTGTATTGAAAAAGAGACTTATAACATCTGTAGGATTTCTTATAGTGCTTATGTATATTTCAATGGGACATATGATGTGGGGCTGGCCGCTTCCGTCGATTCTTGAAGGCAACCATGTTGCAATGGGACTTATACAGATGCTTCTTACAATAATTATTATGGTTATTAACCAGAAGTTTTTTATAAGCGGATTTAGGGGTCTTTTGCATAAAGCACCTAACATGGATACGCTTGTTGCACTAGGTTCGGGTGCGGCGTTTGTATACAGCACATATGCATTGTTTGCTATGACAGATGCACAAGTACGCATGGATATGGACGGCGTAATGCACTACATGCATGAATTTTATTTTGAATCAGCGGCTATGATTCTTACACTTATAACAGTCGGAAAGATGCTTGAAGCCCATTCAAAAGGAAAGACAACAGATGCGATAAAAAGCCTTATGAAGCTTGCACCAAAAACAGCTAATATAATACGTGACGGCAGTGAGTTAAATGTTCCCGTTGAAAATGTAAAAAAAGGTGATATATTTATTGTAAGACCAGGGGAAAATATACCTGTAGACGGTATTGTTGTCGAGGGAAGCAGTGCGGTAAACGAAGCAGCACTTACAGGTGAAAGCATACCTGTTGACAAGTCGGCGGGGGATAATGTTTCTGCGGCAACACTCAACCAGTCAGGATTTTTAAAGTGCGAAGCGTCAAGAGTCGGTGAAGATACAACACTTTCACAGATAATACAGATGGTAAGTGATGCAGCGGCAACAAAAGCTCCAATTGCGAAGATAGCCGACAGGGTATCAGGCGTATTTGTTCCTGCTGTAATAACGATAGCCTTGATAACAATAGCGGTATGGCTTATTGCAGGTCAGTCTGTCGGATTTGCACTTGCAAGAGGAATATCAGTTCTTGTAATAAGCTGTCCGTGTGCTCTTGGGCTTGCAACACCTGTTGCAATTATGGTCGGTAACGGAATGGGTGCAAAAAACGGCATGATGTTTAAGACTGCGTCATCTCTTGAGGAAACAGGAAAGATTGATATAGTCGCACTTGATAAGACAGGAACTATAACGAGCGGTGAGCCTAAGGTTACAGATATAATATGTGCCGATGGCTTTGGAAAAAATGATTTGCTTGAAAATGCCTACTCTATTGAAATGCTCTCAGAGCATCCGCTTGCAAAAGCAGTTACAGGATATGTAAAAGACAATAAGAGAGATATTTTTAACAAAAAATACAATATTACGGAATTTCAGGCACTTGCAGGTAACGGATTATCAGGCATAAACGGTGAAGATAAGATTACAGGCGGAAGTCTCAAATTTATGAGCAACACAGTAAATGTGCCTAAGGAAATGGATAAAAAAGCACAGGAACTTGCAGAGCAGGGAAAAACACCGCTTTTGTTTGCTAAGAATGATAAACTTCTCGGAATTATAGCTGTTGCCGATGTTATAAAAGAAGAAAGCGGTCAGGCTGTAAAAGAACTTCACGACATGGGCGTAAGAGTTGTGATGCTTACGGGAGATAATGAAAGAACCGCCAAAGCAATAGGAAGACAGGCTGGTGTCGATGAAGTTATAGCGGGAGTTCTTCCTGATGGAAAAGAAGCTGTTATAAGAAAACTTAAAGAAAGCGGCAAGGTTGCAATGGTTGGTGACGGAATCAACGATGCACCCGCTCTTACAAGAGCGGACATAGGTATTGCAATCGGTGCGGGAACTGACATAGCCATAGATGCGGCTGATATAGTTATTATGAAGAGCCGTCTAACAGACGTTTCTGCGGCAATAAGATTAAGCCGTGCAACATTAAGAAATATCCACGAAAATTTATTCTGGGCATTCTTTTACAATATAATCGGAATACCGCTTGCGGCCGGTGTATGGATTCCATTATTCGGATGGACATTAAATCCGATGTTTGGTGCTGCAGCAATGAGTCTTTCAAGCTTCTGCGTTGTAACAAATGCGTTGAGACTGAATCTTTTCAAGGTATATGATGCTTCACATGACAGAAAACGTGTAAAAAAGCATGATAATAATAAAAACAGTAAAGGAGAAAAAAATATGGAAAAGACACTTAATATCGAAGGAATGATGTGCGGACACTGCGAGGCAAGAGTAAAGAAAGCTCTTGAAGCACTTGCACAGGTAGATGAGGCTGTAGTAAGCCATGAGAGTGGTACGGCAGTAGTAAAGCTTAATGTTGATGTTGACAATGCTGTTCTTAAAGACGCTGTTGAGGCACAGGACTACAAAGTTACAGGAATCAACTAAATCATAAATAATTATAAAATTGCAAAAATATCAGAAATCACAAAAAATATTGGAAGGCAGGTAAAGACAGATGAACGAAATCATAGAAAACATGAAGACAAGAAGAAGTATAAGAAAATTTAAGTCAGATGCACTTCCTCAAGATGTGCTTGACAGAATTCTTGAAGCCGGAACATATGCCCCGACAGGAATGGCAGCACAGTCCCCTGTTATAATTGCGGTTACAAACAAAGAGCTCAGGGATAAGTTATCTGCTATAAATGCAAAGATTATGGGAAAACCTGAAGATTTTGACCCGTTTTACAATGCACCAGTTGTTCTTGTTGTGCTTGCGGATAAAAGCAGGCCGACACACGTTTATGACGGAAGCCTTGTGATGGGAAATCTTATGCTTGCGGCACATTCAGAGGGAATCGGAAGCTGCTGGATTCATCGTGCAAAGGAAACATTTGAAAGCGAAGAGGGAAAGAATATCCTTAAAGAGCTTGGAATTACAGGTGATTATGAGGGCATAGGAAACTGTGTACTCGGTTATGCGGATGGTGATGAACCTAAGGCTCACCCGATTAAGGACAATTATGTATACTATGTAAAGTAAATATTGATAGAAATATCAAAAAAGTAAATATTGAATCTTTCCCAAAATGTAGTAATATAAGATTGAATTTTATGGAAAGGGGCTGCCGCTATAATGATTAATTTTGAACGATTAATTTACATGCGGCAGCCCTTTTTAAGAAAGGTATTAACAGGTATATTAATGAGAGAATTAAGTCAGAGGACATCACAATTTACGGATTCAGTAATAAGAAGAATGACAAGAGTTGCCAATAAGTACGGTGCAGTTAATTTATCACAGGGATTTCCTGATTTTGACCCGCCAGTAGCCATTACAGACAGGCTGGCAGAGGTTGCAGGCGAAGGTCCTCACCAGTATGCACTCACATGGGGAGCAAAGAATTTTAGGGATGCACTTGCGGCAAAACAGGAGCATTTTTCGGGAATGAAAATAGATGCAGAAAGTGAAATAGTAGTTACATGTGGAAGCACAGAAGCTATGATGGCAGCAATGATGTCGGTTGTAAATCCGGGAGATAAAGTTATCATTTTTTCGCCTTTTTATGAAAATTATGGTGCTGATACAATACTTTCGGGAGCAGAGCCAGTTTACGTTCCTTTAGTACCGCCTGAATTTAAGTTTGATGCTAATGTACTTGAAGATGCATTTAAAACAGGAGCAAAAGCACTTATTTTGTGTAACCCTTCAAATCCCTGCGGCAAAGTATTTACAGAGGAAGAACTTAAAATTATATCAGAACTTGCAATAAAATATGATACATATGTTATAACAGATGAAGTATATGAGCATATTATTTATGAACCGAATAAACATACATATATTTCAACGCTTCCGGGAATGAGAGAGAGAACAATTATATGTAATTCGCTTTCAAAAACCTATTCAATTACGGGCTGGAGGCTTGGATATGTTATTGCAAATCCACAGATTGCAGACAGAGTAAAGAAAGTGCATGATTTCCTTACAGTAGGAGCTGCAGCACCGCTTATGGAGGCGGCAGTTACTGGTTTGAAATTCGGTGATGACTATTATAAAGAACTTCAGAACCATTATACGCATATGAAAAATCTGTTCTGTGACGGTTTAAAAAATCTCGGACTTACATTTAGTGAGCCGCAGGGAGCTTATTACGTACTTATGGATGTTTCAGAATTTGGTGTAAAGGATGATGTGAAATTCTGTGAGTGGATGACACAGCATGTCGGAGTTGCGGCAGTTCCGGGTTCTAGCTTTTTCAGGGAAGATATCCATTCACTTGTAAGATTTCATTTTGCAAAGAAAGACAATACGTTAAATGCGGCTCTTGATAATCTTTCATCATTAAGAAAAAAATGTGCTGATGCACAAAATGTCATTTGGAGATAATAATTTTTATATTTTTTTAAGAAAAACTCATATTAATTTTCTTTATATTCGTACCCCATAGTGGTAATATCTAGAAATGCAATTGGAAAAGGAGAGAGACTATGTGCAGAATATTTAAAAATCTTGTACCATACTGGAAGTCTGTAATTATGATACTGGTACTTCTTGTACTGCAGGCGTTTTGTGATTTGTCACTTCCACAGTACACATCGGATATTATTGATGTAGGAATCCAGAATAAAGGTGTCGGACATGTTATGCCTGAGGCCGTAACAGAGAATGAATATAATCTGGCACAGCTTTTTATGACAGACAGTGAAAAGACAATCTGGCAGGAAAGTTATGACAGTGATAATGGTATTTACAGATGCAATGTAAAGAGCGAAAAGAAACTGTCATCTTATGATGATGAACTTGTTTTACCGCTTATAATTAATAATCAGATGGCAGATGAAGAAAAACAGAAGCTTCTTGCTATGTCACAGGCAGGAATGTTAAGCGATGAAATGGTTTCACAGATCAGGGAAAAAGCTGAAGAAACAGTTGATACGATGGGTTCTACACTTGTAAAGTCAATGGGAATCGCATATGCAGTAAAGCAGGATACTAATGCTGGAATTGATATGGATGCATTGCAGACAAAGTATCTGTTGGGTTCAGGAGCCAAGATGATAGCGATGGCACTTCTTGTTGCACTTACTACAGTTCTTGTTGGACTTGTAGCTTCAAGAGTAGCAGCCGGAATCGGACGTGATTTGCGTGGCAGTGTATACAAGAATGTAATGAATTTTTCAAATGCAGAGATGGATAAATTCTCGACAGCATCTCTTATAACGCGAACAACTAATGATATACAGCAGGTACAGCTTGTGACTGTTCTTATGCTTCGTATGGTTTTATATGCACCTATACTCGGTGTAGGCGGTATTTTTAAGGTGATGCAGACAGGTGCAGGCATGGAATGGATTATAGCACTTGCGGTGCTTATAATAATCGGAATTGTAATGGTACTTATGGTAGTTGCAATGCCTAAATTCAAACTTATGCAGAAGCTTGTTGATAATGTCAATCTCGTATCAAGAGAAATTCTTACAGGTCTTTCCGTAATACGTGCATTCGGACGTGAAAAGAAAGAAGAGGAGCGTTTTGATCATGCCAATAAGGCACTCACTAAGACAATGCTTTTTACAAACCGTGTAATGACATTTATGATGCCTCTTATGACATTTATCATGTACGGAATTAATGTACTTATCATATGGGTAGCTGCACACAAGATTGACAGCGGAAGCATGCAGGTGGGTGCCATGACAGCATTTATCACATATGCAATGCAGATTGTAATGTCTTTCCTGATGCTTACAATGATGTCAATTATGCTTCCGAGAGCAGCAGTTTCAGCTAACAGAATAGATGAAGTTTTAAATGAAAAATCATCTATAAGAGACCCTGAAAATCCTGAAAGACTTGAAGAACACAAAGGTGTTGTAAGCTTTAACCATGTGTCATTCAGATATCCTAACGCTGATGCAGATGTTCTTTCAGATATTGATTTTGTGGCAAAACCGGGAGAGACAACAGCTATTGTCGGAAGTACAGGATGTGGCAAGTCAACACTTATCAATCTTATACCGCGTCTGTATGATGCAACACAGGGAAGTGTCCTGGTTGATGGACATGATGTTAAGAATATAACAATGGAAGATTTAAGAAGCGAAATCGGTTATGTGCCTCAGAAGGGTGTACTTTTCTCAGGTACTATAGCATCAAATTTAAGATATGGTAAAGATGATGCAACTGATGCACAGATTAAGGAGGCAGCTTCAATAGCTCAGGCAACAGAATTTATAGACAGCAAGAGTGCAAAATATGACAGTCCTATTGCACAGGGCGGTACTAACGTGTCAGGTGGTCAGAAGCAGAGACTCTCTATTGCGAGAGCCATTGCAAAGGATCCTAAGATATATATCTTTGATGACAGTTTTTCTGCACTTGATTTAAAGACAGATGCAGCGTTAAGAAAAGCCTTATCATCAAAAGTTAAGGACAGCACTGTTATTATAGTTGCACAGCGAATCAGCACAATACTTCATGCTGACCAGATTCTTGTAATGGATGAAGGCAGAATTGTAGGTAAAGGTACACATGGAGAACTTATGAATTCATGTGATGTATATCAGCAGATAGCACGTTCACAGATGTCAGCAAAAGAGCTTGGAGAGGAGGTATAATCATGGAAGATAATAAAGATTTCAAGACGCCTCCGAGACGAGGCAGAATGGGCGGACCTAGAGGCATGGGAATGGCACCTGAAAAGGCAAAAGACTTTAAGGGTTCAATTTCAAAACTTATGTCATATATTGGAAGATATAAGATAGGAATATTTGCGGTAATGTTATTTGCTGCAGTTGCAACAGTATTTAATGTAATAGGCCCTAAGATTCTCGGTAAGGCCACAACAGCACTTTCAGAGGGACTTATGCGTAAAATAGCAGGTACGGGCGGAATGGATTTTAACTATATTGGAAAAATTCTTATAATTGTGCTTTGTCTTTATCTTGTAAGTGTCATTTTCAGTTTTTGTCAGGGCTGGATTATGACGGGAATCACACAGAAAGTATGCTATAGACTTCGTAAGGAAATATCTGAGAAAATCAACCGTATGCCTATGAAGTATTTCGAGAGCAGAACATACGGTGAGGTTCTTTCGAGAATAACAAACGATGTAGATACGCTCGGACAGGGACTTAACCAGAGTATAACAACGATAATTACATCGGTTGCCACACTTGTAGGTGTATTCATAATGATGATGAGTATTTCTCCGCTTATGACAATTATTGCTGTAATTATACTTCCTGTATCTGCAGGACTTATATCATTCGTTGTCAAACGTTCACAGAAGTATTTTAAGACACAGCAGGAGTATCTTGGACATATCAATGGTCAGGTAGAAGAAACATATGGCGGACATCTTGTTGTTAAGTCATTTAATAAAGAAAAAGACATGGTAAAGCAGTTTGATGAGACTAACAACGTGTTGTACAAATCAGCATGGAAATCACAGTTCTTCTCAGGAATGATGCAACCCATCATGGCATTTGTCGGCAACCTTGGATATGCAGGTGTAGCATTGAGTGGTGGATTTCTTGCCATAAAGGGAACTATAACAATCGGTGATATTCAGGCATTTATCCAGTATGTTAAGAATTTTTCGCAGCCTATAACACAGATTGCACAGGTTATCAATCAGGTACAGTCAATGGCAGCCGCTTCTGAGAGAGTATTTGAATTCTTAGGAGAAGAAGAGGAAGACCAGTTTGCAGCTAATCCTGTAAAGTTAGATACAATAAGGGGCGAAGTAGAGTTCAAACATGTGCATTTCGGATACAGGGAGGATCAGACAATTATCAATGACTTTTCTGCAAAGGTAAAACCGGGACAAAAGATTGCGATTGTAGGCCCTACGGGAGCCGGAAAGACAACTATAGTTAAGCTTCTTATGAGATTCTATGACGTTGGCTCAGGTGAAATTCTTGTGGACGGTCATAATGTAAAAGATTTCAATAGAAGAGATTTAAGAGAAGCATTCGGAATGGTACTTCAGGATACATGGCTTTATAAAGATACTATTATGGAAAATATACGTTATGGACGTCTTGATGCAACAGATGAGGAAGTTATTGAAGCAGCGAAAGCCGCTCATGCAAATCATTTCATAGAAACACTTCCGGGTGGTTATAACATGGAGCTTAACGAGGATGCAAGCAATGTATCACAGGGACAGAAACAGCTTCTTACAATTGCAAGAGCAATTCTTGCTGACAATCCGATACTTATTCTTGATGAAGCTACATCTTCAGTTGATACAAGAACTGAACAGCAGATACAGAAAGCTATGGACAACCTTATGAAAGGCAGAACAAGTTTTGTTATTGCACACAGACTTTCAACGATAAAAGATGCGGATTTGATTCTTGTTATGAAAGACGGCGATATTGTTGAGCATGGAAATCACGAAGAATTGCTGAAGAAAGGTGGATTTTACGCTGACCTTTACAATTCACAGTTTGAAGAGGCTTGTTAATTACGAGATTTGTCAGGTTATAGTGTAAACATAGATATTATATATAGACACCGTCATGGTCAACAGTCAGTTAAACTGTTGATTGCGGCGGTGTTTTGTAATATAATAAAATAATTAGAAATATTTGGAAATTATGTAATAAAATTTGCTATAAGGGATTAATATAGCTAAAGGGGTATTGTTATATTTATGAGAGAAGCAAAATACAAAATGTTTTACGCTGCCGGGAATTACTGGATTATGTCATGTGATTCATCAGATGAACAGTATATGACACCAATAATTATTAATGAAACCGGGGCAGTGATATGGAAATATCTGAGTGAATGTAATTCATTAAATGAGACTGCACAGAGGTTATCAGACTTTTATGGGATAACAATAGAAGACGCTAAAGCAGATGTTTCTTTATTTACGGATAGTTTAAGAAAATATGGAATTAAATATATTTAACAGGCTGGTATGGAATTATGAGAGTATTGATAGTTGGAGCATTTGGAACTGTTACATCAGCGATAATCCGTAAGTTTGGTAAAGAAGGTGCAAGAATATATGCACTGACGGGTGGAAAAAATTCTGAGAACAGGTACAAAAAAGTATATGAACAGTATGATTTTTCGTATGATAATAATTGCATAAAAGAAGTGTTTGAGAGTGTAAATCCTGATGTAACAATATTTACAGGAGCATTTGATTCTAATTTTGAATGGAGCAGTGGCTATAGTGAGATGGTGAAGTTCGGTGCCGGATTGTATAACTGCTTGAATGCTTTTTCATTTTTGAATCATGGCCGCTTTATATTTTTATCATCAAATGAGGTTAATAGCTTTGATGAAAGTACATATAAAGAGATATTACATTCACAAAGACCGCTTGAATCTGGAGCAATACGTACTTATTCTAGAGTGTATAAGGCAAGTGCATTGAAGAATGGTGAAGATATATGCAGTAATTACCGTAAGACAACAGGCTCGGATGTAATAGCATTGAGAATAGAAGAACTTTCATTTGAAACGAAAAAGCCTGAAGAAGCTGTAGATACATGTACACGTATGTGCAGTGAACTATTGAGAGAAAACAGTATAACGAAAGAATCAGAAAAATATTCGCCTATTTATATTACAGATGTGGTCGAAGCTTTGTATAAGCTTGTTAATAAGGATTTGTTGAAGTATGGTTTATACAGAATTCATTCAGACAGTTCGATTACACAGAATGAACTTGCTGAACTTATTAATACGTCATTTGATACACAGGTTTTAATAAAAGAAAATATATCTGATATAAGTAGTAATGATGATATACATGACATGTCAGAAGAAATTGAAGTAAAAATATTTAAAGATGCAAAATCATGTGCACAGCAGATTATAAAAAATATAAAGAATAATAGATCTGTATTTGCATCGGGAAGTACAGTTACTGAAAAATTTTCAAAAAGAATAGCACAATATTTTAAAGGAATGCTGGTTGCACTGATTCCTTTTATTGAAAATATGGTGATTTTCATTCCTTTCTTTATGATTAACAACAGAACGACCGGAAGCACATATTTTGCAAGACTTGACTGTTATCTTATATATGTTCTTATATTTGCCATGGTTTATGGTCAGCAGCAGGCATTATTTTCATCTATACTGGCGGTATGCGGCTACTTTTTCAGACAGATGTATTCAAGAACCGGATTTGAAATCATGCTTGATTATAATACGTATGTATGGATTGCACAGCTTGTTATATTGGGACTTAGTGTAGGATATCTGCGTGACCAGCTCAATTCGCTTAAAGCTGATAAAGAAGATGAAGTTGGATATCTTGACAGTCGTCTTAAAGACATTGAGGATATTAACATAATCAATGCAAAGTTAAAAGATGAACTTGAGACACAGGTTATTAACCAGAGTGATAGTCTTGGAAAGATATTTGAAATAACATCAACACTTGATAAAGATGAGCCGGAGGAAGTATTTTTCCATGCTGCAGAAGTTGTTTCAAAACTTATGGATTGTAAAGAGGTTGCAATATATAACGTATCCAACAGAAATTTTGCAAGACTTATGGCATTTACATCACATAATGCCAAGAAACTGGGTAATTCAATTGAATATACAAAATATACAGAAATGTATGAAACATTAAAGCGGGGAGATGTGTATATTAACAGAAAACTTGAAAAAGATTATCCGCTTATGGCAGCAGCAATTATGGCAGAGGAAAGCATAAGTTCTATTGTAATGCTGTGGGATATATCGTGGGAGCAGATGAATCTTGCACAGTCAAACAGGCTGCGTGTTGTAAGTTACATGATTCAGAATGCGGTTCTTAAAGCTAACAGATATATAGAAATGATTGAAAATGAAAGATATGTTGAGGGAACAAGACTTCTTGAAACGCAGGCATTTAAGAAACTTCTGGATGCTTTTACCAATGCAAGAAAAAGAGGACTTGCAGATTGTTCAATTATAAAAATTAATCCGGGCACAAAGGATGTTAAAGAAGCAAGTATTGATTTGCAGAAAAATTTCCGTAATTCGGATTATCTTGGAAGTCTTGATGATGGTTATCTTTATGTGCTTCTTGCAAATACAAATAATGCTGATGCAGGTTTTGTTACAGGAAGAATAAAGGATGCCGGATATTCGTATGAGATGATAGATGGTGATGTTGACGGAGGAGCATATGGAGATTGATAAGATTTTGTCTGTGACACTTATAATACTGGCAATTCCGGTTACAATCTCAGTGGTTGTTCTTCTGGCAAGGCTTTTAAAAGTTATATTTTTTCATGGAGAAGTTAATCTTGAAGATGTAATTTTCAGTAAAGAAAGAATTCGTCAGGTAGATAAGAGCAATATGGAACAGGAGCGGAATATTGTTTCAATTCAGGAAGCTGTGGCAGTAAGTAATTATAAGAGCCAGCGTGAACTTATGATGAATATTTTAAGAAAAGATACAAGTCAGTCGCTCGGTTCAATTTCTTATGCACTTAACAGCGAAGACACAGAAACATCACATTATGCGGCAACTGCTTTAAGAGATGAACTTGGTGATTTCAGAAGTAATGTCCTCAAACTTTACAAGAATGTAAAAAAAGGTGAGAAAGCTGAGCCATCGCAGCTCTGCGAGTTCATTGAAAAAACATATGGAATGATTTGTCAGGATGTGTTTCTGCCTACAGAAAAAAGGCAGTATACCGATATGATAGATGAGATTATGAAAATTATGCTCGCAGATTATAAGGATGATATAAAGCCACAATATTATGAGTGGATTGTGCGATGCATGATTGAAAATGATAATAAAGAGAGTGCAAAAGGGTGGTGTGAACTGGCAGATAAAAATCTTCAAGGACTTCTTACGCCATACAAGTGTTATCTTAGATATTATTATTATTGCGATGATGGCACAGATTTTATAAAAACAATAGATGAGCTGAAAAATACCAATATACCTATAGATAATGATACACTTGAAATATTCAGAATGTTTGGATGATATGCAATTAGATTAATACCGGAATGGAGAAACTGATATGTCTGTGACAAACGTAGTACAGTCAATATGGATACTGATTTTATATTCTTTAATGACAGTATTCATGCCGGCTGTTGTTATGCACAAAAGAATAGCAAAGAGGCGTTTATGTGAAAAATTTCTGATATGCGTTGTTGCCGGTAATTTTTATATTATAAATGTTGTTTTTATTCTGCAATTTCTTCATATTTCAAATCGTTTTACACTTTTTTGTGCAACATTTGTGGCGGCATTTGTCTATATGATTTTGAGAAACCGAACAAAATCAAGACAAATTCTTATAAAAATTGTTGATATAATGAGCAGATTAGCGAGAAATACAATGGGAAGACGTACGTTTTTTTCAAAGTGCGGCAATCATATAAAATCAGCATTAAAAAAACTTATTATAAAGATAAAAAATTATTTAAAATGCTACGGATGGGAGACATTCCTTACTTTATGCCTTTGTGCGGTTGTATGTGTGATATATGGTTCAAATGGCATTATAAATTATGGATATACGGCTTCCGATACGCCGGTTCACAATTATTGGATAAATGCAATGTCTGATAATAACGTGTTTGTTGCCGGTGTTTATCCGCATGGCTTTCATTGTATTATATATTACATGCATGCTGTATTCGGAATAGATACATATGTATTATTAAGATTATTTACAGTGACAAGTGCATTATATATTCATCTTGCATTATTTGCTTTCTGCAAGGGAGTGTGCAGAGGAGCATATTCAGCATATGCGGCAGTATTCATATTTGCGGCGGTCAATCTGTTAAATAAAGACTGTATTATCAGATATACAAACAATCTTCCGCAGGAATACGGAATGATATTTATACTTCCTACAGTATATTTTATATTTGAATTTTTTAAGCATCAGAAAATGTGTCCCAAAAAAATAAAGATAAAAGAAACTGCACTTATAGTTGAGGGTGAACTTGCAGCAGAAGACCTTATATATGCGGCAGTAAGTTTCTCACTTACAATTGCTGTACATTTTTATGGAACAATGATTGCCGGCATATTCTGTATAGGAATAGTATTTGGATTTCTTATAAGGATTGTCCAGCCAAGATTTATGGCAAGAATTATCGCAGCATTTACTCTTGGAGTGATACTTGGAGTTCTTCCGCTTGCAACGGCTGTTATAATGGGAAAACCGATGCAGGGTTCAATCGGATGGGGACTCAGTGTGATTTCCGGTAATAAGACGACGACAGGTATCAATATAGATACATCAGGGCAGAATTCTTCAGGTACATCATCAGGCGGACAGTCATCAGATTCTGCTGATTTTGGCCAACAGGGGGAGGTACAGGGTGATGCTGCATATAATGATGAGGATGGACAGAATGGCCCACAGTCTGTTAAAAAACAGTCTTTTGCCGACAAATTAAAGCAAAAGGCCGGTGTGGTATATTATAAATTTGCAGACCTTTTTGGTAGGGCGTACAGGAATCTTAATAATGATATAGAAGCTGCCGTGTTTCCGCATGGAGGAGACTTTTATCTCGGATTTGTATTTATAAGCTGTGCAATTCTTATAATATTTGGCATAATTTTTGGAATAAGCAGGGATTATGATTATGGCGGAAGAATAATTACAGTCGCATTTTCAATAATATTTATACATATGATGTTTATTGCAGGCGTATTTGGGCTGCCAAAGCTTATGGACCAGAACAGAACAAGAATATATATGACATATTCGCTGGCTGTTCTTGTTGCACTTGACTTTGATATCGTGCCATATATAATTTCAAGATTTATAAATTTGAAAACATTGTATAATACAATATCCCTTGCCATATGCGTTGTGGCTGTAATAAGAGTGGTTGATGTGTATGGACTTCGTGAACCTATTGTATATTCCAAAATCGGCATGCTTGAGTCAAATGGTGCTGTAGAGTGTCTTAGCAATATTATAAAGGAAAATAAAGACAGAACATGGACGATACTTTCAGCTAATGATGAACTGAGAATGATGGATAAACATGGTTATCATTATGAGACTCTGGATTTGTTAAAAGACATGAAAAAAAATCCTGATAAACGTATTACGATTCCAACAAAATATTTATATATATATGTTGAAAAAACACCTTTAAACTATTCTGTGGCATATGATAAGAGTGGACAGAAGGTTTCAAGGGAAGGGGCGGCAACACCACTCCCACAATATGGTGGAATTGTTTCTTATACGGGAAGATACCGCTGGGTTGTAATGTCCAAGATGTATTATTGGGCACAGGAACTTCAGAAATTGTTCCCTGAGGATGTGAGCGTATATTATGAGGATGATGATTTTATCTGTTACAAATTAGTACAGAATACATCAAATCTTTATAACCTTAACATTGATTATGAGTATAGAAATTAGGTGGAGAGGATAAGGCATGAAAAACAGGATGTTGTCCAAAAGAGTATATTTTACAGTTAGTTCACTGATGATGCTGGTTCTTTTTATGTTCCAGTTTTCAGGCATTATAAGAAAAAAGTACAATAATTTTGACGAAAATAAATATGCTGTTTCAGAAAAAAATGATTTGAACAATAATAATGTGTTTACAGTTTTGACAGATGAAGATAAGGTCGTTAAAAGCATCAGCGGATATATTGTATACATTGGAGATATTAATACAAAGACAGGAAATACAGTATACGAGTGGTGTAATTATACTAAGCGGAATCTCCTTGTATACAAAACAGTCTCACAATATCACAGATATAATGAGAAATATCCCGATGCCGTTCTTATAGATTCAGATTATGTAAACATTGACAGTGACATAGATACATTTTCTCTTCTGACTGATTATGGAATTAATCTTGTATTCTGTACACTTCCATCTTATTCCGCAATCAGTGGAAACCAGCGTTTTGAGCAGTTGTGCGGAATAAGTCCGCACAGAGAATCTGTCAATGCTTCCGGATTAAAGCTTTACAGTGGCTTTTTACTTGGAGGTGAGGCATGGTATACGAAAGAGAATGATCCTGACGGAAAATTCCAGAATATGAAACTTACAATGCCATGGTATAACACAAGCAATGCGACAAAGACATACATGTCTGCTGTGGTTGAATCAGAGGATGGAAGTAAGATTGATAATGAAGACCAGCCTGCGGTTATCTGGCGAAAGAGCCATGATCATGCATATGTATTCTGTATTAACGGAGACTATATAAAAGATATATCGGGGATAGGAATCCTTACTGCAATAATGTCAGAATCAAAGGATTTAGATATATATCCGGTAGTTGATTCACAGTCGGTAATAGTAAATAATTTTCCGATGTTTTCATTTGAAAATGATGATGCCGTAGAGAAATATTATCTCAGAAATACAAGTTCGCTTCTTGAAAATGTAATATGGCCTGATATATCTAATCTGGCAGAGTCAACAGGTGCGAGGTTTACATTTATGGCGGCACCACAGATTAATTATTCGGACAACAATCTTGTTTCTGTACGTGAAATGGACTATTTTTTCAGGCTTTTCTCGGAGATAAGTTCGGAGGCGGGACTTACAACTACAAGAGATGATGCAACATCCATTGATGAAAAACTGACAGCAGATGCCGACATTTTTTCAAATTATTTATCAAATTATAAATTTACATCCATAATTGCAAGGAAAGATGAGCTTGAAAATGTATTATCATCGAAAAACAGCCTTATAGATGATGTAAATACGATAGTTACTGATTCACAGGATTATGGCGGTACAAAATTATTTTCGTATGTAAATGATAATGTGATTAATGTTGAGTGTCCTGTGACAAGTGATAAGTATACATATTCAGATGATTTCAGACAGAGATGTTTTCAGACGGCACTTGCGTATACCAATATAGAATTTAACATGACAGGTATATGTAATCCGGATGATGAAAAAGAGTTGTGGAATGAAGAGATAAAGTCAAAGTCCACGGCACTTACTTCATATATGAAAAATTCAAAGATGTTTACTAAATGCAGTATTTCACAGGCAGATAAACGTATACGTGAATTTATGGCGGCAGATTATTCATATAAACAAAACAGATCATATGTAAGTCTTGATATAACAGGTGCTCAGGAAACGGCACGTTTTATTGTAAGGCTGCGTACAGGGGAAGTTGAAAATGTATCGGGAGCTGTGTGTACGAAAGTTGAAAAGGGTGTATATCTTATTACAGCACAGTCTAAGCATGTTGAAATGACAATTAAGACAGAATAGTGTGCAAAGCAGGAGGGTAAGGATGAGAATATGTATTATTGCTGAAGGCTGCTATCCTTATGTGGTAGGTGGTGTTTCAAGCTGGATAAACAATTTAATAAGGTCATTTCCACAGCATGAATTTATAATGCTTGCAGTTATTTCTGACAGGAGTGTTAGTGGCAAATTCAAATATAATCTTCCGGATAATCTGACAGAGGTACATGAGGTATACTTAAATGATACCGAATGGGTAAACAGGACAAGAAAAAATTACAAAAATGCCAGATTATCAGCAAAAAATAAAGAGGCACTAAATTCACTCCTTATCGGTACTGACACAGACTGGGAGACGCTTACGAGACTTTTACAGAATCCAAAGCTTTCGCTTGATGCACTTCTTATGGGACCTGACTTTCTCGATGCTGTTGTAAAAAGTTATGAGTTAAAACATGGCGAAATCATATTTTCGGATTTTTTATGGACTATGCGTTCAATGTATCTTCCGCTTTTTCTTGCAATGCATTCAGATATTCCTAAGGCAGATATTTTTCATTGTGTTGCTACAGGATACTCAGGTGTTCTTGGCTCAATGGCAAAAATACTTTACCCCGGAAGCAGACTTATTGTTTCAGAACACGGAATATATACAAGAGAGCGTGAGGAAGAAGTTATCAAGGCATCATGGATAGCCGGAATATACAAGGATTTATGGATAGACCAGTTTAAGAAAATGTCTCTGTTTGCATACGATAAGGCTGACCGGGTTACATCGCTTTATGGTACAGCGAGAAGACTTCAGATAGAACTTGGCTGCCCTGAGGAAAAAATTATGATTACTCCAAACGGAATAGACCAGGAAAGGTTTAAAGATATTCCGATGAAAGAACCGGATGACGAATATATCAATGTCGGTGCAGTGCTTCGAGTTACGCCGATTAAAGATGTAAAGACTATGATAATGGCATTTGGTTATGCAAAAAATAACAATCCAAAGCTGAAATTGTGGATTATGGGTCCTACAGATGAGGATGAAGATTATGCAAAAGAATGTTTTGACCTTGTTGAAGATATGCAGATAAAAGATATAATATTTACAGGAAGAATCAATACATCGGAATATATAGGAAAGATGGATTTTACAATCCTTACAAGTATCAGTGAAGGCCAGCCGCTTACAATTCTTGAGGGTTATGCGGCACATAAGCCGGCAATAGCAACAGATGTCGGTAACTGCCGCGGACTTATATATGGAGAAGATGACCCATACGGTCCATCAGGAATAGTAACCCACATTATGAATGTTGAGGAAATCAAGGAGGCAATATTATTTCTTGCTAACAATCCTGAGACTTGTAAAGAATATGGTGAAAATGGATATAAACGCCTTATAAGACGCTATACGATTGTTGATATGAAAAATACATATGATGGCATATATACTGAGTTATCAAAGAATATGACGGATTAAAATGGATGTAAATATCAGGAGGTGAGAGAATGGCAGGAATAGGAATTAAATTAAATAAATTCTTTGATAAAGGTACAGTTACAGGCTATCTTGCAGGTTCGGGTTACAGTGTTGTAACGACAATAGCACCTATGCTGCTTGTTATAGCTGATATCCTTGCTATGCAGAAGATTCTTGGTTATTCAGATGCGGCATATGGCAGCAGGCAGCTTTTTCAGGCTACAATTCTTTATATATTTGTATTTGCACTTCTTGCATCTGCTCCGCTCAATGCCGTGCTTTCAAGATATGTTTCAGATGTAATCTTTAATGAGACATATTCTGATATAATGGCGGCATTTCATCTTGGTTTGTGGATTAGTATGGCGATAGATGCAATTATGGTTGTTCCGTTTGCAATTCATGAATATATTGTTGGAGGAGTGGATATTGTCTATATAGTGACATCAGTGTGCTGTTTTATAGCACTTTCGCTTGTATTTTACACAATGCTTTATCTGTCACTGTGTAAAGATTACGGAAAAATATCACTTTTCTATTTTATAGGAATGGCAATAACATTAGGTATTTCATATATATTTGTAAACAAATTCAATATGGAAATAACGTATTCCATGCTTCTTGCAATGACGATAGGATTTATTATAATTGCATCGCTTGGATATGCACTTTTGAGGCAGTATTTTACACAGAACAGTAAGAATTATAAAGATGTGTTACAATATATAGTGAGGTTCAGAAAGCTTATATATGCAAATACACTTTACACAGTCGGACTTTTTATACACAATTTTGTATTCTGGACGACAGATTTAAGAACGGTTATTGTAAAATCATTCGTTTATGCACAGGCTTATGATTTTGCGGCATGTATTGCGATGTTTACAAATATGTCCGCAAGCGTCATATTTATTGCACTTATGGAAATGCACTTTAATGCACGATATAAACAGTATTCTGAGGCCGTAATCGGTGGACGTTTATCTGACATACGAAAGACAAAATCGAGAATGTTCCGTCTGCTGGCAGATGAGATAATGGACCTTGCAAGAATACAGTTTATAATCTCCACAGCAGTATTTCTTATATGCCTCGTTGTACTTGGAAGGATGGGCTATTCCGGAACAGTAATACAGCTTTACCCATGCCTTTGTGCAGGATATTTTATATTATATCTTATGTATGCGGCATTTCTGTTTTTGTATTTTTTTAATGACCTTGACGGTGCCGTGTATACAGGACTTATATTCTGTATAATTACATTGGTTGGAAGCCTTATAAGCAGGCATTTTGATACATTGTGGTATGGAACCGGGCTTGTAGCGGGAGCATTTACAGGCTGGACATATGCGTATTTCAGGCTTTCGTGGCTTGAATCACACCTTCATATTCATATTTTCTGCAACGGAAGCATATTGAAGATGTCACATGGAAAAAGACCTGCAGGTAAAGTATATACAAAATCAGAGACGGTCGAGGAGAGTAAATAATGGGAACAGTTATATTGCGTATAGGAATTATCATATTGGGAGTATTTCTTTTATCAGTTACATTTTCCAATTATGTAAGGGGAAAACTTCGGGAAAAAGCCACATTTCTGTGGGGAATACTTGCAATTGCAATGATTTTGTCAGGTGCGGTGCCTGTATTATCAGGCTGGAGTAAAAGATTCAATGATGTGATATACATTGCACCATTTGTTATAATTATAGTATTTGTATGTATTATGTTTTATATAACAAAAGAAATTTCGGTTTTGAGAAGAAAAAATCAGGAGCTGGCAATGCATGTTTCTTTATTGAATCAGGAGAATGAGAGAATTCTTAAAGAATTAACATCTATTACCGGAAAAGATAAAAGTGAACTATGAAAAAGAAAATCTTATTTGTAATAAACACGCTTGGAAGAGCCGGTGCAGAGATGGCGATGACGGCACTTATGAATAAGCTTGATGAATCACAGTATGAGATATCACTTTATGTAATGCTTGCACAGGGTGAGCTTATAAAAGATATTCCACCGTATGTGCATGTGATTAATAAAAATTTCTGCGATAAGTCAGTTTTGTCATCACAGGGTAAAAAAAATCTCAACAGACTTATTTTAAAAAAAATTTTTGCACATGGTTCGATTTTTAAAAATATATTTTACGTTATATCAGTTCTGTTTTCGATGATAAAAAAGCATAGAATACAGCCTGATAAGCTTCTTTGGCGTGTAATATCAGATGGAAGTGATGTGACTGGTGAAGAATTTGACTTAGCTGTTGCATATATAGAGGGAGCATCGGCATATTATGTTCATGACCATGTAAAAGCAAAGAAAAAAGTTGGATTTATACATATTGATTACAGTAAGGCCGGTTATACAAGAAAGACAGATAAAAATTGTTATGATGATTTCGACCGCATATTTACTGTGTCTGATGAAGTAAAAGAATGTTTTATTTCAGTATATCCCGAACTTGAAGAAAAGACAAAAGTGTTTCATAATATAATAGATGAAGAAAAGATTATAAGTAAATCATCAGAGAAAATGAAATATAAAATGTCAGACAAAGGTATTCGTCTGCTTACTGTCGGAAGGCTTACATATCAAAAGGGGTATGATGTTGCGGTATATGCTTTGAAAGAGCTTGTAAACCATGGATTTGATGTGAATTGGTATATACTTGGTGACGGCCCTGAATATCAGACGCTTGCAGCTCTTGCGGTAAAAGAAGGTGTTGACAGTCGTTTTCATCTTCTGGGAGCCGTTGACAATCCTTATCCATATTACAAGGCAGCAGACATATACGTACATGCTACACGTTTTGAAGGCAAAAGCATTGCAATCCAGGAGGCACAGGTTCTTGGCTGTGCAATTATAGCTTCAGACTGCAGCGGCAACAGAGAGCAGATTAACGATGGTGTTGACGGAATTCTTTGCGGATTCACACCGGCAGGAATTGCCGATGGAATAGAAAAATTAATTACAAATCCTGCACTTGCCACAAAATTCAGAATGGCATCGGCAGAAAAACAGATAAATCATCTGGAAGAACTTCAAAATATATACGGGATGATGAGGTGAATGGCGTGAAAGAGGTATTAATTATTATTCCTGCCTATAATGAAGAAAAAAATATTAATAAAGTGCTTGATAAGCTTGAAGAGCCTGAAATTACAGAAATAGCTGATATTCTTGTAATGAATGATGCCTCTTCAGATAATACAAACTGGATTGTAAAGCAACGTAATCATGCTGTTGTAACACATATATTTAATCTTGGATACGGCAGTGCGTTGCAGCTTGGATATAAATATGCGATAAGACGAAATTACAAGTATGTAATTCAGATGGACGCAGACGGACAGCATGATGTATGTAATATACTTAATATATATAAGGCTTTAAAGACTAAGTATAACGATTCGTATCCTGATATTGTGCTTGGCTCCCGTTATTTAAAGGATAGTTCGCCTTATAAGACATCGTGTTTAAAAGAGCTGGCATATTCAATATTCCGTACATTTATTAAGATGTCAACAGGAAAAACTATTATGGACCCTACAACGGGGCTTCAGGGACTTAGCTGGCGTGCGGTACTTTATTATTCAAAATATGGTAATTTTGACGAGCGTTATCCCGATGCCAATATGATTACAGGAATGATACTTAAAGGCTATAATGTGGTGGAGATTCCGGCTGTAATGCACAGCAGGGAATTTGGAAAAAGCATGCATTCGGGACTTAAACCTATATGGTATATGTGTCACATGACATTAAGTCTCATTGCTGTGGTAGTGCGTCAGCACAAAGAAAAGAGACGTATGGAAAGACAGAAGAAACATGAACAATAAAAAACTGGAAAAGTATGGACTGTCGCTTCTTTGCACGGAATATAACCCATCAAGAGGCTGGTATAATATATTTCCGTTTAGACTGAAAAAGGATTACGATTTTGAAGAGCTGAAATGGAGCCTGAAAAAGAATGAGGGAATAGTTCTTGCAAGAATCTGCATAGGTGATTTCAAGGACAGGGAACTTGACGAAAAAGCAATCGGGCAGATTAATGATATTCTTGAATTTTTTAAAAAATATGACAGGGAAGTAATACTTCGTTTTGTATATGACGAGGATGGAAAAGGTCTTGAAAATGAGCCTGATTCGATAAATCTCGTAAAACGGCATATATCACAGATTGGAGAAGCTGTTCTTGCATTTAAAAGCAATATTCTTACAATGCAGGGAGCGTTAATCGGAAGCTGGGGCGAGATGCACACATCGAGATATGCAGATATAATGAGTATAAGAATCCTTATGGCAGCAATGTATGAGGCGGTAAAAGGTGCAATTCCGCTTGCAGTAAGAACGCCGGCACAGCATGCGGCACTAGATGACAATACAGCGAAAATAACAGGATTTTTTAACGATGCACTTATGGCATCACAGACGGATTTTGGTACGTTTTCATCAGACAGTGATAAAAGAGACGAAGAGTACAGATATGTTGACGAATGTCTGAAAAATGGCGTATTGTGTGGTGGAGAAGCAGTAAATGACAATGTATATAACGATGGTGCCAATGCACAGGAATATCTCAGAAAACTTCATGTTACATATCTTAACAGCCAGTATGACGATAAAGTTTTAAATAAGTGGAAAGACTGCGGAATATATGAAAAAATAAGCCGCAGTCTTGGATATTGTATTAATATTGAAAGTATAAAAACAACATTTACAGGTAAAATAAATTTTACAATTAAAAATATCGGCTATGCGTCACTGAAGCAGAATTTCTGTCTTGTAATAAGTTGCGGTGACAAAGATTTCACATCGGATGTAATCCGTGGGCTTGAACCGGGACAATCTGTAAATGTCAGATTTGATAAAAAAGCTGTTACAAATGGTGGAACACTTTTTATAAAAAGGCTTAACGATAATAAACGGATTCAGATTTTTAACGAACCGATATAATATCCATAATCATTGTAAGAAGCGTCATTGGCGAATTTTATGATTTCGCCAGATATTTTATCGCGGACTACAAGATAAATGCTGTAGTTATTTACTTTTGTTATATTTCCTGCTTTTTTAATCTGCAGCAGAGGAACAGATATATCCAGATTTATTTCATTACCCGGTGTCCATGTGGATGCTGGGTATTTTTCTGTCAGATTTTCGCTGTAGACGATGTCCGTGTTGTCCGCCGCAGCACTGTAAGAATCTGTCGGAGCGGCAGAGTTGTCGTCTTTTATTATAAAAAGTTCGACATCAAAATCTTTGTAAGACGGAGCAAATCCCTCATTTTTGAGTGTTATTTGAAGTGAACCGCCAAAAGCATTATTTTTGTGCTCAAATGATGATGACAGCAGACAATATCTGTAACCAAGACGTGTTGTTACATAATCGTATGCGGACATGCCATTGTATACAGAATCACCGTCGGGGTCAGTGTAAGTCTGTTTTTTCCATTTATTAATTACAGCAAGGTCGTGTGCATTGTTAAGATACGAAACATGCATTGATGCGAGGTCTTTTGCAGCATTGTCTATGTCGTTATATTTATTGTCAAGAACCACTTCGCCGCCGTTTGGAACCAAAAGACACAGTTCATCCTGAAATGCTATTTCCTGGCTGCGGTTTCCTTTTTTATCATATTCCTCATCGGAAAAATGATAATTTTCAGGACCATATGTTCCAACATCAATATAGGAACCGAGCATGCCATCATTAAAAAGTCCCATTCTTATTCTGTGACCGTCCGATTTCAGCTTTGATATGTCAGCAGTTTTAAATATAGTGCGTAAATGCTGAGGAGTTCTTACGGAAAGGTAAATGTCGTCATCAATGAGACTGTCTAAGAGCAGTGCAAGTTCAGTCATGCTGTTGGTGTCCATATAATGTGAGCTGTGCATTTCTGCAAACGAACCGACAAAAATTCCCTGCATGATATAGATAGAATTTTTGTGGCTGTTTACAATATCAGAAGTCTGTCTCATGTGAAGTTTGACGGTTTCAATGCTGTCTGGTTCTGTCTGCATCGCCTTTCCATCCCAGTCGTATAAAAAACGCAGAATAACAGCATGCGGGCTTTCACCCCACATTGTAAATATTCTGTCAATCTGGGCGAGAGCGTTGTCAGATAATTCTGTGTTATTAAAATTTTTGAGATTGATTTCAAGAAGAACAAGCCTTGTTGAACCGCTTTTTTGTATATAGTCCTGTGTGCGTTTGTCAAAAGTATCGGCACAAGCATCACTTATCGTATATCCAAACATATCATACCAGCCGCAATAAGGATTATTAAGTATATCATTTGCAGGAGCGAAACCGGATGATGTGTATGAAATACTGCTGTTATAAAAGTGAAGGGCAAAGCATATGAGAGCCGAAAAAACAGCAGCAACAGTAAAAATTGCCGCAATAATGCGGATAAGATAATTTTTTTTAGTCCTAAAAGTTTTCATGCTTCATATTATAGCATTAAGGTGCTATCAATGCTATAATTAAAAAAATTATTTTCAATCTGAGCACAGAAACGAGGATTTTTCAATGGAAACAAAGAGCCGTACACAATATTCTGCCTACAATACGACAGTAGGACTCATATCGAGATTTATGGCAATTATTATGGGATATGTTGTTCGTATAGTATTTACACATATGCTGTCGGAAAATTATGTGGGTGTCAACGGACTTTTTACTGATATTCTGAATGTGTTATCACTTTCTGAAATGGGAATAGAGACAGCTATTTCATTTGCTTTATATAAACCGATTGCAGAAAATGACATAGAAAAACAAAAGTCGATTATGAATATATATAAATGGTTTTACAGAGCAGTTGCTTGCTTTGTGCTGTTTGCCGGACTTCTTGTAATACCTTTTATGGGTGTGCTTATAAAGAATAAGCCGGATATAGAAAATCTTACATATATTTATGTTCTTTATCTTATAAATTCGGCAGCATCATATCTGCTTATTTACAAAAAGACACTGCTTGACGCACATCAGCTGAAATATATCGGCGTTGTTGCAAAGACATTTTCATGGGTGATTCAGGATATTTTTCAGATTGCGATACTTATTCTTACAAAAAATTTCATTTTGTATCTTTATGTATACATTGCGGCGACAGTACTTTCCAATATTTACATTTCAAAAAAGACAGATAAGCTGTTTCCGTATGTGAACGACAAAGATGTGCAAAAACTTGATACGCAGACAAAATCAGATATTATAAAAAATGTTAAAGCCATGATGATGCATCAGGTCGGTAATGTAATCGTCAATAATACAGATAATCTGCTTATTTCGGGATTTGTTGGGATTGCAAGTGTAGGTAAGTATTCCAATTATTATCTTCTTATTGGTTCGATAAGACATGTTATGAGCGATGCTATTGACGGAATTACGGCAAGTGTCGGTAATCTTGGAGTTACAGAGGATTCATCGAGGGTAAAAAAGATATTTAATGCAGCCGCATTTTTTAACCACTGGGTGTTTGCATATGCTGCAGTCTGCCTTTTTGAACTCTTAAATCCTTTTGTCGAATTAAGTTTTGGTGCAAAATATCTTTTTGAAACGAACGTTGTACTTATTCTGTGTATCAATTTTTATATATATGGAATAACAAAAACAGGCAAGATTTTCCATAATTCGCTGGGTCTTTTCTGGTATGACAGATATAAAGCAGTCATAGAAGCAGTAATTAATCTTATTGCATCTTTGATACTTGTGCATAATTTCGGTGTTTTTGGAATATTTATGGGAACACTGATAAGCACGGTGCTCACAACTTTGTGGGTAGAACCTTTTGTTATATACAAGTATCATTTTAAAGAGTGTGTTACAGGATATTACCTGTGTATGGCATGGTACTTTGTACAGACGGCTTTTGCATGGGCAGTGGCTCATTTTGCATGTGTCAGAATTGAAAAAATATCAGGAATTGCCGGATGCATACCGCAGATAGCGTTGAGACTTGTAATAGTAACTGTTGTTATGAACGGAATATTTTTGATTATTAACATAAATAACAAAAATTTCAGGTTTCTTCTTGCAAAGTTTTTTAGTATTATAAAAGTAGGAAAATCTGGGAAAAATGGAGTGCGTAGATGAACAGACAGAGTGATGTGATTGAAAATTGGGAATATGGGCTTCTTACATTGCTTAATAATGCCCTAAATCTGCCTGTATCTGAAAAAAATGATGCTATTGAAGTAAAAAGCATTATTGAAGATGTAAGTAGAAAACTCGATTCAGATTCTATACAGAAATTTAATGAATATAGTGAAGATGAATGGAATAAGATTATCAAGACGGCAGACGGCCACGGGGTTCTGCCGTTAATAGCAGATGAGTTATATTTTATGGATTGCGTGCCTGATAATATTAAGATTAAGGCGGTTGCAAAAGCAAAAAAAATTGTTATCCAGAACAGCCGTCTTTCATACCTGACTAATGAGTATATGAGCATTTTAAATGATGCCGGAATTACGGCAGTGCTTTTAAAAGGTGCCGGAACGGCTGCATATTATCCGGTAAAGAGTCTTAGAAAATCAGGTGATATTGATATACTCATTCCTGATAAGCTGCAGTTTGATAAAGCTGTAAGTGTGCTTGAACTGCATGGCGTGGTTATAATGGGGGAACAGCATGCATGGCATCATGTTGAAATGCATAATGAGAACGGCGTAATAATAGAACTTCACAGGGCACTGGCAGAACAGTTCGATGATGACGATGTGAATAAAAAGATTGAGCAGTATACTGAAGAAATGTCAGTTCATAATATTTTAAAAAATATTGATGGAATGAATATAGTATGTCCTGAGATGGCATGGGAAGCATTAAGTCTTGCTATTCATATGCTGCACCATTTTGTGAGAGCAGGGTTCGGACTCAAACTTTTGTGTGACTGGGTTGTATTCTGGAATAGCGAACATGATGAAAGTCAGAAAAATACATTTTATTCAATGATAAGCAGCATTGGAATAACAGGTTTTGTTAAAGCTGTGAATATAATCTGTATAAAGTATCTTGGAATGAAAAAAGAAAATGTTTTTTTTATGATACAGGATGAAAAAACAGAAGTTAATACCGATATATTCCTTAAAGATATTATCGAGGCACAGGAATTTGGCAGTACCAAAGATGAAAGAATGGTTGTGCTTCGTGGCAGCAGGTTTGCAGACTATGTAAGAGAGTTCCATCATCAGATGAAACTTAACAATCCCGATAAGAAAGATAATAAGCTGTTGTGGCCTTATCTCTGGGTTAAAACATTTGCAGTTTTTGTAAGAAATAACAGGACTGTAAGGAAAACAACAACACGTAGTGTACTAAAAAGTGCAGGTGCAAGAAGCAGGGTTGCATATGATATGAAACTGTTTAAAAAATAGTACCCTAAAGTCAGTGGCTATGCGGACTTTAGGGTTGACAGCCGCGATTTATAAGCATTATAATATGGGAAAATAGTAATGCTTTGATTTATGAATGGAGGAGTTTTATTATGGTGAAGTATGAAAAACCGGTTGTAGAGTCAACAGAAGACGTTGCTGAGAGCGTATACATGGCAAGCGGAGATGTAAAGACAGGTGTCTGTCCTTACGGAAGAGAGTTTGCTAATGCCGGAGCTGATATATGTCAGATTTGCTCAAAGACAGATGGAGCACAGACTTCAGGAAGTGCTTTCAGAGCAGATTATAAGGGATGTCCTTACGGAGTTGCTGAACAGGTTGATTAATTTAAGAGACGAAAGAATATAATATATGGATTATAAGCAGATTGATGAACATAGTGCTGTAATCAGGACATTAAAGGAAAATGACATAAAAATCAAACCTAAGGGATACAGTATGTATCCCTTATTTGTTCCCGGAAGGGATTATGCGGTTATTACCCATATTGAACCTGATAAGCTCAAAAAAGGTGATGTTGTTTTATACAGAAGACATGATAATACAGGAATTCTTGTATTACACAGAATATGCAGAATAGATAAAAATGGATTCTATATGGTTGGAGATAACCAGAGTGAGATTGAGGGACCATTAGAAAAAGAATGTATTCACGGAAAGCTTATTGCTGTTGAAAGAAACGGCAGAATGTTTTCTGTGAATAATATTGTATATAGATTTATTTCGTATGTGTGGCTTTTATTAAGACCGGTGCGTATGCCAGTTGCCAAGTCAGCAGCAGCAGTAAAACGCTGTATTAAAAAAATGGTGAAAAGAAATGGAAAAGAACAATAGTTTTATAAAAACAATTGGTGGAAAAATATTTGCAGTGATTGCTATTGCGGCTGCAATTTTCTGTCTTGCTGCATTGTATGTGATTACCGGTGTCAACGCAGGGGTTAACAATGATAAGAATATAATTCTTGATGACGGATGGAGTGTTATATATAATGGTGAATCATATAACGATGTCAATCTGAATAACTTCAGGCTTACAAAGACAATGGGAAAAGGTGACAAAGTTGTTTTATATACGTCAATACCTAAAAATTTTAAGTATGACACGCCTGTTATAAAGATACCTACAACATCATCGGTATTAAAAGTATCTGTCAACGGAAAGCTTGTGTATACATATGGCGAAGACAGATATGCAGAAAATAAGCTGGTAGGAAGCGGTTGGCATTATATTCCTGTCAAGAAGACAGATGTAGGAAAAAATATAAGAATTATTATTACATCTACTGAAGCCGCGACATTTTCATCTATAGATGCACCTGTTCTTATGGAATATTCGGATGTTTTCCAACAGATGATGATAAAGAACCGTGTTCGATATGTATCTGCAGTTTCATTGATTATATTTGGTGCACTTATAATGGCACTTGCCGGAATAATGATGATAAAAACAAAAGGAATGTCTAGACTTTTCTGGATAGGAGCCCTGTCTGTGACAGTTGGTACATGGACTGCATGCAATTATAGACTTACGCAGCTTTTTAATATACCATTGCCTGTTACAACAACGCTTGAGTATATTAATCTTGTTTTAGGGGCGTTGTCTGTTGCAATGTATTTTAAAGATAATGTATATGAATTAAAAGATACATTTATGATAAATCTTTATAAAATATTTGTTGGATGTTTGTCAGTATTTATAGTTGTATCATTTACACTGCAATTTACCAATTTATATCATCTGCCGTCACTTCTTGAAGTTATTCATGTTTTTATTGTACTTGAAGTAATTTATATGATGGTTCTTATGATAAAAGTATTAAAATCGGGTACGTCTTCAGGAAAAGTCCTTTTTATAGGTTTTTGCATAGTAATTGCATTTATATTTATTGATGTAGTACGTTATATGGTAAAAACATATACCGGAGTGCAGATTTTCAGTGACTTCAGCATGTCAGCAGTAGGAGTGCTCATATTTGTTGTTGTAATGATTATGAATTTCAGTATAGATGTAATACATAATATGAACGAGGCAAAGGAACAGGAAGTTCTTTACAGGATGGCATATATGGATGATCTGACAAAGATATCCAACCGTCGTTACTGTGAGAAAGTAATGGAAGAGTTGTCATCTAACAATGAAAATTTTGGGATATTCAGTTTTGACCTTAATAATCTTAAAAAAATTAATGATAATATGGGACATACTTATGGTGATGATTTAATATCCGGTTTTGCACGTATTTTAAAAGAGACTTTTGAAAAAGAAGCAGTAGTTGGAAGAATGGGCGGGGACGAATTTATTGTGATAATCCGTTCAGATGATGGCAGAATTGACTACGAGACTTTCAGAAAAAAACTTCAACATGTAATTGACGAGTATAATCATAAAGAAAGCAGATTTAAGTATAGTGTTGCATGTGGATATGCAGACAGCACAGAGGCAGGAGATAATAATGGAAATGTAGATGCCCGCCAGATATATTCCATGGCTGATGACAGGATGTATGTTCATAAAAGAAAAATCAAAGAAAAAATGAAACAGGAAAAATCACATAATGAGTAGGAATTACAGGAAAAATTACAGAAAAAAAGCATCATTAAAACACAGAATAATTGAGCTGGTGATACTTCTTGTCATTATGATAGCTGTAAGTGCGGCAGGTGCCATATATGACAGGTATCAGAATGAGAATAAAGTAATGCCTGACGGACAGATGACAGTGCATTTTATTGATGTAGGACAGGGAGATTCTATACTTATACAATGTGGAACACATGCGATGCTTATTGACGCCGGGGATAACAGCTGTGGTACGAAAGTTCAGGCTTATCTTGAAAACAAAGGAGTAGCAAAGCTTGATTATGTTATAGGCACACATCCTGACAGCGACCATATAGGAGGTCTTGATGTAATTATTTACAAGTTTGATTGCGAAAATGTCATGATGCCCGATTGTGAAAAAAAGACTAATACGTACAGAGATGTAATTTCGGCAATGAAAGAAAAAAATTATATAAATACATTGCCAGAAGTTGGGAAAAAGTATAAACTTGGAGATGCTGAATTTACTATACTTGCACCTTCAAAAAAGTATGAAGATGCAAATAATAATTCAATCAGTATAATACTTCAGTATGGAGACAGAAGATTCCTTTTTACAGGTGATGCCGAAGAAGAGGAAGAGCAGGATATTGTAAATGCCGGTATTTCAATAGATTGTGATGTCTATAAGGCAGGACATCACGGCAGCAGAACGTCTTCATCAGAAGAACTGCTCAATGCTGCAAGTCCGGCATTTGCAGTCATAAGCTGTGGAGAGGGCAACCGTTACGGACATCCGCATGCCAGAACTTTAAATGAATTCAGACAAAGAGGAATTCAGGTGTTCAGGACAGATGAGCAAGGTACAATAGAGGCTGTTACAGATGGTGTGACTATCAAATGGAACTGCTCACCGTCTGAGACATGGAAAACCGGAAATTAAAATAAAAGCAAAAATAAAAACAAAGGAGAATATTTATTATGCATATGGCAGATGCACTTGTATCTCCGGCAGTTGCAGGAACTATGTATGCGGTTTCTGCGGCATCGGCAGGATACTCAATTTATAAGGTGAAAAAAGAGGATGATGCATCAAAGATTCCTGTTATGGGAGTCATGGGAGCATTCGTATTTGCAGCACAGATGATTAATTTTACAATACCTGGAACAGGCTCTTCAGGACATTTGTGCGGTGGTATGCTTTTATCGGCATTATTAGGTCCATACGCTGGATTTCTTACAATGATAGGCGTTTTATTTGTGCAGTGTCTTATGTTTGCTGACGGAGGACTGCTGGCACTTGGATGTAATATCTGGAACATGGCATTTTACGGATGTTTTATAGGTTCGATTCTGATATGGAAATTTATAATGAAAAATGGTGTTTCAAAGAAAAAGATTACGATTGCTTCAATACTGGGCTGTGTTATAACATTGCAGCTCGGTGCGTTTTCTGTGACGCTTGAAACACTTGCATCAGGAATAACAAAACTTTCATTTGGAGCATTTGTTTCAGTAATGCAGCCGATACATCTTGCAATCGGGCTCGTAGAGGGAATTATAACTGCATGTGTCCTTGTATTTGTATATGAGGCAAGACCTGAACTTTTATGGGGAATTGGCGGCAGCAGCGAAAAGTTAAAGAACAGATTCAGCCTTAAAAAGACGGTTGCCATACTTGCAGCAGCGGCTGTAGTTATAGCCGGTGGATTGTCTCTTGCTGCATCACAGTATCCGGATGGTCTTGAGTGGTCAATTGAAAAACTTACAGGAGATACAGAACTTGAAGCTGAGGGTGAAATATATGATAAAGCATCACAGGTTCAGGATACTACAGCAGTTCTTCCTGATTATTCATTCAAAGATTCAGATAGTGCAGCCGGTACAAGCGTTTCAGGTATTGCAGGGGCATTGATGGTTGTTGCTGTGTGTACGGCAGGATGTTTTATATTCAGATTTTTTAAAAACAAAAAGGTAAAGATAAGTGAATGATTTAAAACGTACATCAGACCGGATGAGACGGCTTGAAGTTACGGCACAAAAAAGGGGATGGCTTAATGATATACATCCGACATCAAAGCTTTTCGTGACGCTTGCCTGTATTATTCTGGTAATTTCAATAAATCAATACAATCTTCCGGGGCTGCTGGGTATGTGTATATACCCGGTGGTCCTGTTTGTGATTGGAGAAATATCAATAAAAGAATTTTTATACAGATTGAGGATGATACTTCCGCTTGTATGTCTTGTTGGTATATTTAATCCGGTTTTTGATAAAAGACCAATGTTTTATATAGGAAGTGTCTGCGTCACATATGGAGTGATTTCTATGATTACACTTATGTTAAAGGGGGTTCTTACGATATCGGCAGCATATCTTCTTGCATCAACAACGCCGATAGAAAAGATATGTGCCGCTTTAAGGCATCTTCATTTTCCGAAAATGATTGTGACGGTAATCCTTCTGATATACAGATACATGTCGCTTCTTATGTCTGAAGCTTCCAGGATGACACAGGCATATATGCTTCGTGCACCGGGACATAAAGGAATACATATAAAGGCATGGGGTTCATTTGCGGGAAATCTTCTCATAAGGAGCATAGACAAGGCAAAAACAGTTTATGACAGTATGATTCTGAGAGGATTTGACGGAGAAATAAACTACACAGGATATAAAAAAATGAGTGTAAATGATTATGTATATATGATGGCATGGTTTGTAGTTTTGCTGGTAATTCGTACTTTTATGTGATAGTATATCAGACGTAATATATCATGTGAATAAACAGTTTGTTACTAAATGAAAGACCAAATGGTGTTATATATGAAAATTAATAATCAGAATTATGGAATAGAGGTAAAGAATTTATCATTTTCTTATGAAAATGATGGCGGATATTCGGGTATGGCACTGCAAAACGTGAATTTTACGGCTGATTTCGGTGAATGCGTCGGTATTATAGGTGCGAACGGAGCAGGAAAATCCACATTTTTAAAAATACTTGTCGGTCTGCTTGGTGGCTATACAGGAGATGTGAATATTGGCGGACTTGAGATTAATAAAAAAAATCTTTCAGATATAAGACGTATTGAAGGTTATGTTTTTCAGGATTCTGACAGTCAGCTTTTTATGTCAACAGTATATGAAGATGTTGCATTTGCCCCTGTTAATTATGGGCTTTCCGAAGAAGAGACAAAACAGAGAGTGACAGATGCATTAAAAATGATGGGGATAGAAGAACTGCGTGACAGGCATACGTTCAGGCTGTCCGGTGGACAGAAAAAACTTGCGGCAATTGCAACAATTCTTTCAATGACGCCGGAAATTATATTACTTGATGAGCCGACGATTGCACTTGACCCGAGAAACAGAAAAAATCTTATAGGACTCATTAATTCATTTTCACAGCTTCGTGTAATAGCATCGCATGACCTTGACATGATTATGGATACATGCAGCAGGGTTGTGCTTATGAATAACGGAAAAATTATAAGAGAGGGCAGCACAGTTGAGATACTTAATGACAGAGAACTTCTGGAATCAAATGGGCTGGAGCTTCCGCTTAGTTTATCGGGGCACAGGTAATAGTTTGTCAATACAGATATGAGATAGTAGGAGAAAATCATTATGGAAAATGAAAGATTAAAAAAACAGCTTGAATTCTGCCGTGAAATTGACAAGGAAAAATTTATCGGAAGACAGACATATAAGTCAGATGCACAGACAAAAGAAAACGATGCCGAGCATGCATGGCATATGGCTGTCATGACAGTTCTTTTAAGTGAGTATGCCAATGAAAAAATAGATGTGCTGAAAACGGTTACAATGCTTCTGATTCATGATATTGTTGAAATAGATGCAGGTGACACATATGCATATGATGAAGAGGGCAAAAAGACGCAGAGAGAGAGAGAAGTAAAAGCGGCAGACAGGATTTTCGGAATACTGCCTGATGACCAGCGTGACAACTTCAGGAATCTCTGGGAGGAGTTTGAGAAAGGTGAGACACCTGAAGCAAAATTTGCACACACAATGGATAACTTCCAGCCGGCAATGTTAAATGACCTCACGGAAGGAAAAAGCTGGGTTGAAAAAGGTGTGCATTTAAGCCAGATTCTTGAAAGAAATAAGAATACGGCGGCGGGCTCAAAAGAAATATGGGATTATGCATATAAAAATATTTTTGAAAAAAATGTTGAGGCGGGAAAGATAAAAAAAGATAATTAAGTTTAATAGGTTATATGTGAAAGGAATGAAATACAATGTTAAATAAATCAGGTGCAAAGTCTTATCAGATGGATATGTGCACGGGTTCTATTTTAAAAAAAATGCTGATATTTTCGTTGCCTCTTATGGCATCAAGTATGCTTCAGTTATTATTTAATGCGGCTGATATAATAGTTGTAGGAAGATTTGCGGGCGATAATGCACTTGCGGCAGTAGGTTCTAATACGGCACTTATTAACCTTCTGACCAATTTTTTTATGGGACTTTCTATTGGTGCTAATGTTTTAGTGGCAAGGTATTTCGGAGCAAAAAATGATAAAGATTTGTCGGAGACAGTACATACTGCAATGATGTTAAGTATATACAGTGGCATTATTCTTACAGTAATCGGTGTCTTATGTGCAAAACAGATTCTCATATGGATGCAGACACCCGAGGCTGTACTCGGACTTGCAACGGTATATTTAAGAATATATTTCCTTGGTATGACAGCTACGATGATATACAATTTCGGCAGTGCTATACTTAGGGCTGTAGGTGATACGAAGAGACCGCTTTACTATCTTTTCGCTGCGGGTATAGTAAATGTTATTTTAAATCTTATATTTGTAATAGGTTTTAAATTAAGCGTAATGGGTGTTGCGATTGCAACTGTAATTTCGCAGTGTATATCTGCATTTTTAATATTAAAATGCATGGTACATGAAAGCGGAAGCATCAGACTTGATTTGAGAAATCTTGGTATTAATAAAGAGAAGTTTATAAAAATTGTACAGATTGGACTTCCGGCAAGCCTTCAGGGTGTTATTTTTTCACTTTCCAATGTTGTTATACAGTCTTCGGTTAATTCATTTGGAGAAATTACGGTTGCCGGTAATTCGGCGGCAGCCAATATAGAAGGTTTTGTCTATGTAGCGATGAATTCGCTGTATCAGGCAGCTATTTCATTTACAGGACAAAATGTAGGAGCCGGAAAATATGAAAGAGTAAACCGTATATTGTATACAGCAGAGGCATGTGTAATTGTTGTAGGTCTTGTTTTGGGAAATGGTGCACTGTTTTTTGGAAGGCAGCTGCTTTCAATTTATACGGAAAACCCTGCCGTTATTGATACCGGTATGAAGAGAATGAATGTTATTGCAAGAACATATGCACTCTGCGGCATGATGGATGTAATGGTTGGTTCACTCAGGGGACTTGGATATTCTGTAATGCCGATGATTGTGTCACTTATAGGTGCATGTGGATTGAGACTTTTGTGGATATTTACATTTTTCAGAATGGAGCAGTTCCATACTGTTACATCATTGTACCTTACATATACATGGAGCTGGATTATTACGTTCTCAGCACATGTTATATGCTGGATAATTGTCCGCCGAAAGCTCGGCAGACAATGGAACAGCTGATATTAGATAGTAACATTAATAAGTTCTGTTGAGATATTCTTCACGGATGTGATTTTCCATATCCCTGACTTCCTGCTGGAACTCGCGGGCAGAAACGAGGTGGCAGCCCTGACCGATTATGATAATCTGCTCTAATCCGTCAGATGTTGCCACGCGTACATAGTCTTTTTTGCCATGTCTGTGAGCAAAACTTTCTATGTAATGGTCTGCGGTTTCAGCTTCTTTTGTAAATACAACATGGATGTTATGGTAATCAGTCATTTCTGTGTCATGTCCCTGAACACGGTATGCATCAAATACAGCAATCAGGTTACATTTTGTCATTGCCTGATAGTTACAGAGTATATCAAGGAGACGGCCTCTTGCACTGTCAAGATTAATGGCTGCAAGTTCTTTTAATTCATCCCATGCAAATATAATATTATATCCGTCCACAAGAAGGTATGATTCACCTTGATTTTGTGGTGTTTCAGTGCCTTTATAGACATATTTTACCGTAGAATCGGTTTTTTTAGCACCCGTCCTGTGCAATTTATCATTGTCACCGCGGCTGTTAGAGTAGTAGGTCTGCTTTAAAATAGCATCAATTTCATCGGTTCCTAAAGGTTCGTCCGATACAGTACGGCTTGAAGCACGGCTGTTAAGTACGGCTGGTGAATTGGCTGCACCTGCATTGAGTCCGCGTTTTCTTAATTCAAGAACACTGTCTAAGTGCATATGTGAAAATACGTCATTCCATTCAATGACTGTGCCTGAGCCGTGAGAACAGAATACTGATGAAGACGGATTTAATGTATCCCGTTCAGCATCATAACCGAAATTTTCAATTACTTCTTCGGCGTTATGGCATGGGTAATAGCCATCCATTCTATATGAAAGCCTGCCAAGCCCTTTGGTATACGATGCAACTTCAGTCTGGTAATCAGAAAGACAGGCAGCAGGAATAGTGCCTGTTATAACTGAAAGAGAAACGTCTGTCTCATCTGACAATGCAAACTTTGCATTCATTCTGTCTAAATCAGTCATTGCACGTCCGATATTTTCAGCAGGAACTTTTAATGTGAAGTTAAAATATGGTTCAAGAAGAACTGATTCTGCCTGCATCAGACCCTGCCTTACCGCACGATATGTAGCCTGCCTGAAATCACCACCTTCAGTATGCTTAGGATGTGCTCTTCCGCTGACAAGAGTTATTGTGACATCTGTGAGGGGAGACCCCGTAAGAACTCCTACAGGTGCTTTTTCATATAGATGTGTCATTATGAGACGCTGCCAGTTTTTGTCAAGCACATCTTCAGAGCAGTCTGCTTTATATAATATTCCGCTGCCTTTTTCGCCGGGTTCAATTATGAGGTGAACTTCCGCATAATGTCTTAAAGGTTCAAAATGACCGACCCCTTCAACAGTGTTTTTAATTGTTTCTTTGTACACAATGCTGCCTGATGTGAATCCAACTTCGATTCCAAAACGGTCTTTTATGAGATTTTGCAGTATTTCAATCTGCACGGCACCCATAATCTGGACATGAATCTGTTTTAAAAGCTCGTTCCATACAATGTGAAGCTGTGGTTCTTCTTCTTCAAGCATTTTTAATTTTGGAAGTATTAAAAGTGCGTCTGTTCCTTCGGGAAGAACAAGCTGATAAGTCATTACAGGTTCTAGCATAGGAATTTCGCTTTCAGTGTCAGAACCGACAGACTGACCGGCATAAGCGGAATCAAACCCGGTTACGGCACATATTCCTCCGGCAGGAACTTCATTTACTGTTGTATATTTTTCACCGGAATATATTCTTATCTGATTAATTTTTTCATCAGGTGTAATCTGCATGCGGGAGGTGAGAGTTCCACCTGTGATTTTCATGTATGCAAGGCGTGTGCCTTGTGGGTCACGGGCAATCTTGTATACTTTTGCCCCAAATTTATCCGGATATGACGGACAGTTCATATATGTATTTAATCCATCAATAAATTCATCAATTCCTGTAAGTTTTAATGCTGAACCAAAAAAGCAAGGAAAAACCTGTCTTTTTTCAATGCATGTTTTTAGGAGAGCAGTGTCAAGCGTATTATTTTCAAGAAAATGGTTGAGAAGTTCTTCATTGCATAAAGAAAGTTCCTCCATGTCAATTGCATCTTGAATACTGAAGTCAATTATTGCATCAGAAAGCTGATTTTTAAGCTGTTCAAGTATTCTTTGCTTATTGACACCGGACTGGTCTGTTTTATTTACAAAAATAAACACAGGAATTTTATATCTTGCAAGAAGCCTCCAGAGGGTTTCGGTGTGGCTCTGGATTCCATCGGCACCGCTGATTACGAGGATTGCATAGTCGAGAACCTGGAGTGTTCTTTCCATTTCAGCAGAAAAATCAACATGTCCTGGGGTGTCAAGAAGCGTGATACGAGCTTTTTCAAGCTCAACAACAGCCTGCTTTGAAAATATTGTAATTCCGCGGGCACGTTCCTGCTTATTGGTATCCAAAAAGGCATCACGTGCATCAACGCGTCCAAGTTTGCGGATAGTACCTGTTTTGTAGAGAAGAGCCTCGGAAAGAGTTGTTTTTCCGGCATCGACATGTGCAAGCATGCCAATATTTATGTTTGGTTTATTTAAGTCCCCCATATATTGATCTCCTTAGTTAAGACATTTTCTGACTAAATCGTGGTCGATTATAAATACATAAAAAATATTACCATAATGACGGCTGTTTATAAGTCTTCCATGGTCAAGAACAGGAATGACAGTGCCATCTTTTCGTTTAAGGGAAAATGACAGATAATCATTGTTGTCATTCTCAAGTGCGTTAATCTGCTTCCATATATTTTCTTCGGCTGCTTCGCGTTCATCTTCTTTGATGATATTTCGGAAGCTGCGGTCTGTATAGTCAATTAATTCATCAAAATTGCTGCAGCCTGTGAGATTTAACATTTCTTTATTAGCAAAAAGAATAGAATCATCTTTTTTGTCAGCTTTGTATATTATAAAAGCACCCGGAAGATTTTCTGAAATATCGCTTAACGCAAATCCAAGTGGTGTGCGTATTTTTTTGTTCATATTCGGATTAAATTCCAGACATTCATGTTTGCCTTTAATTTTTACGTCATATAAGGCAGTATCAGCATCAATAAGCAGCTGTTCTACAGAGCCGTCGTCAGGATTGTATTGTGCGTATCCAACGGAAATATTAAAGCTTTGTGTCTGGTTGCTAGCTATAAAAGAACGAGGCATATCCGTGAAAGCCTCTATTTGTGCTTTTGCATCTTTACATGTGCAGTTTTTCAGGATGATACAGAATTCATCACCACCACTACGACACAGAATTGAATTTTTAGGAAAAGAACTTCTTATTGTGTCGGCGAGAATGCATAATGCTTTATCTCCGGTTGAATGTCCAAAAAGGTCATTAATGAATTTAAAATCATCTATATCAAGTGCAATACAGACACAATGTTCATTACTATGTTTTTTCATATATTTTGTTAAATGTTCCTGAAATCCATTGCGGTTAAGAAGTCCCGTGAGATTGTCAGTAGATGAAAGGTTCTGCAGTATGATTCCATTGGCCTGAAGCACCATAAGTGCATATGTGAGACCTGTAAGGAGAAAAAGGATAATAAATCCCCCAATAAATACTGTTGTTGTTTGACTGTCTGCATGCCAGCCGTCTTTAGGTGTAACTTCAAGTTTCCATGAACAGCCACCTAATTCAAACTGATATGTAACAGGGCTTATAAATTCTTCACAATTGCTGTAAATTTCCGTAAATTCACCGGTAAGAGGTGATAAAGTTTTTGAGAGGCGGTAATAGTATCCGAAATCTTCAAGTGCATTTACCGAATCTGAAAAGATTTCCGGCACACGGATAATTGATATAGTAAATCCCCAGAAATATTTATCACCGGATTCATTTTCAAGATAGACCGGATTTCTTATGGTAATGCCGACATCACCCTGTTTAAGCTGGAAGGGTCCCTGCATAACGATTATATTATTATCTCTTCCATAGCGTGCTATTTCACCACGGGAAGGGTCATTGATTAAGTCAATTTTGCCGGTATCATTACCTTTTTCAGGGTAAATATCTGTTACAACACCACCTGGTGCAAGCTGTATGCTCTGAATAGAATCGGTCATCATATTTTCGGCAACTTTTTCAAAGTGTTCAATCTGTCCATTTTCACTTATAATAATCTGTTCAAGTGACTTGGTGATTGTTATTCCATTATTAAGGTCAGCAATCATGCGGTCAGCGTAACTTACGGCATTCAGGGCTGCCTTATCCCTTACCCGTTCCTGGTTTGTATAGCTTATTTTATATATAACTGCACACAGAACTCCTGTGCCGAAAAGAAAGACGAGCAGAGGAATTATAAGTTTGTATTTTAATGCTTTTAATTTTGGATAATTCATTGTGTAACTCCTGGTATGTGAAACTCCCACATAAATGAAACTGATATGATATATTGATTGCATCTATCAGTAAAAGTAAAAAATAATGCAGGTAATTATATGTTATGATTGTCCTGTAATCAAGTAACATAACTACCTGCATTATAACATGTTTTATTTAGCTGGTAAAATGAAATTTGGTACATTCGTACCTGATTATTCTGACTTATTCTAAAACAAGAAGAAGAGCCATTTTAAATTTACCGTCAGCTGTCACGCTGTGAAGACCATTTTTTTCAAAACGGAAACATTCACCCTCACTGATTGTGTAATCTTTGCCTTCGTAGCCGATTACAGCTTTGCCTTCAAGTGCAAATACGATAGCATTGCCGGGAGCACGATGAGGTGTAAGACCTGTTCCCTCATCGAATGACATAAGGACATATTTCATAGTAGGGTTGCTTACAATGTCCATGTTTGCAATGCTTCCTTCCTCGTAAGAAATAAGATTTTTAAGTGCGAATACTTCGTTTGTTTTAACAATTTCGTTCATAATTACTGAATTCTCCTTTTTAAATATTACTTCGGTATAAACCATTCCGTCTGAAGTTTCCATTCCGCAGAGTGTGGAAGCGGGAATTATTACGGCTGTATCAGGTGTCAGTGTGAGTTTTTTCTTATCGTTTCCAATGATAAATGTACCACTGCCGGCGGCACCGATATACATTGTCATTCTGTCATAACTTTCCTGGCTGATAGAAGTATCTTTTCCCATTGAAAAGAATGTTGCCATGTTGGATGTTCCAAGTTTTGAGTATCTTGAAACTGTCATTCCATAACGTATTGGACGAAGATTTTCGATTGTAAATACATTTTCCAACGATAGTTCCTCCTGATAAAAAGTATAGTTTATTATTGCACATAAACAGAATATATACTATAATTTTGCAAAAAGGAAGTACGCACATTAAAGTTATATACTAACCTAAAGTAAAGCGTGATATTTTTATAAAAGATTTTAGCATTTATCATATGAAAGGAAATGGTTATGGAAGATAATAAGATACCTAAATGCGGATGCTGCCATACAGGTGAAAATATATCGGAGACAGATTTTGGTTATACACTTTCGCTGATTAACGGAAAATATAAACTTGTAATCATTTACTGGCTGGAACAGCATGACAATGTGATGAGATATAGTGAGTTAAAAAGATGTCTCGGAAATATTTCACATAAGACACTCAGTTCGACTTTGAAAGAAATGGAAAGTGACGGACTTATAATAAGAAAGGAATATCAGCAGATACCTCCAAAGGTTGAGTATAGCCTTTCTAAGAGAGGCATGTCACTGATTCCGATTCTGGTGGCAATGTGTGAGTGGGGAAGTATCCATAAAAATGATTAAAGGAGTGCAATCATGAATACAAGAAAAAATAAACAGATATTTAATCCGTATCTGCCATCTTATGAATATATTCCGGATGGCGAGCCGCATATTTTTGGTGACAGGCTTTATATATACGGAAGCCATGACAGATTTGGCGGCAGCGACTATTGTGAAAATGATTATGTATGCTGGTCAGCACCGGTTGATGATTTGTCTGACTGGCATTTTGAAGGTGAGATTTATAATAGAAAACAGCATCCATATAGGGAGGAGAGAATGCTTCTTTTTGCACCTGATGTTGTGAAAGGTGCGGATGGAAGATTTTATCTTTATTATTCTATGGCACATTCGTCAAGAATGTCTGTTGCTGTGTGTAATACTCCGGCAGGACATTATGAATATTATGGTGATGTAAAAACTTCAGACGGTCGTATATATGGAATTGACAAAGGTGACATGCTGCAGTTTGACCCTGGGGTATTTGCAGATGATGATGGAAGGGTATATCTATATTCCGGTTTTTGTCCGAATAAGACAGAAGATGAGCATGGACGTATTATGGCAGGAGCACATGTATGCAGACTTAGTGATGATATGATTACAATGAAAGATCTGCCACACGTAATTTTTCCAAGAGATTTTAAATGTCCTGAGGAAGCTGGATTTTTTGAAGCTTCGTCAATGAGAAAATTTGGCAGAAAATATTATTTTATATATTCTGCCAGAGCAAACGGACTGCATTATTGTATAAGTGATTATCCTGACAGGGATTTTGTGTATGGAGGCAGGCTGCATGCATCGTCAGATGTCGGATTAAGAGGATACACTCCGTCTGATACTGCATATCCAAACGGTAATACGCATGGAAGCATAATACAGCTCAATGAAAGTTTTTATATATTTGACCACAGATTTACCAATGCATGTTCATATTGCCGTCAGGGGGTAGCTGAAAAGATTGAGATGGATGAAAATGGCTTTTTTAAAGCAGCAGAAGCTACAAGCTGCGGACTTAACGGCGGTCCGCTTGACGGTGAAGGAACGTATCCTTCATATATAGTATGTTTTCTTAAAAATATAAAACTTGAAAAGGATGCATCAAAAGAGGAAAGACTGTCAAAAAATGCATATGTCACGCAGGACGGCGGTGACAGAGAGAGCGGTGAAGATGCCTATATTGCCAATATGCAGGATGGATGTATAGCAGGATTTAAGTATTTTAATATGAAAAAAGGGCATAATAAAATAGCAATTTCAGTGAGAGGAAATGCAGTAGGAACTATAAAAATTACAACGGATTCGGATTATTCGGGTAAGAATATTGAGGATTATCCGATAGCCGGACAGGCATTGCTTTCAATTGAATCACATGACTGGAAAGAAACAGTTGTTGATATAGATATTGAAACGGGCATAAACCCGGTGTATTTTATTTTTGAAGGTAGAGGAAAATTTGATATAAAAAATTTTACAATTATTTAAAATATATAATAATGATTAATAAAATTTAAAAAATAATATTTATATTTCACAAAACATAAAAACAAACTATAAATATCAAAATATAAAGATTTAGACCTATGTGGGCAATGACTATATGGACTTAATATTTATCTATACATATGAAATGTAACGTAAAAGTGCGGAGGATAAATATGGTTGCTTACAAGGACGTTTTAAAAAGGCTTGTAATGTATAGAAAATCTATGGGTCTGATGCAGACAGATATTGCAGAAAAGTTTGGGCTTATGCAGGAGCAATATTCTTATATTGAAAACGGTGGAATTATAATAAGTGGACAGATACTTATGAATTTTTCGGAAATCGGATTTGATTTGGATGAGTTGATAGCCGGTAAAAAGTATGTTTATCATACAAAGGACCTGGATAAGACTTTAGCGAATATAGATACTGAAACACATAGGAATTTTGCTTTGAAGCTGCTGGCTGATATTATTGTAAGCAAATACAGCGGCACAGTTTCAAAAATGAGGGACGAAGATGCGAATAATATGAAAATGCTTCAGTCACTTGCAAATGACTGGAATGGATTTTCAATGACATGCTTTGTCAGGGATAAAATGAATACATCACAGATAGCCATGGCTGAAAAGCTGGGACTTGGAATCAAGAAATATCGCGATATTGAAAAAGAAAAGATATATCCTGATGCAGAGACACTTGTAAGTCTTTATAATATGTCAGAATATCGTCCCACGTTATTTATGAATCTTCAGGATAGAAAGATTCAGATTATTAAAAGCGTGTGGTGTATATTTCCGGCTGAAGACAAACGTAAGATGTTAAATTATGTATCTGATTCTATGAATATTTTATAAATTCTTTTGAAATGTAATTTTGTAAAAAAATTGGTGAAATTGCTGAACAAGGCTTGCATTTAGTGTGCGAGCCTTGTTTTTATTTACAAAAAATGGTATTCTTATCTAAGGTTTTGCGTCAGCGGTTTGACGTATAAAAGTATGCAGTGAAAAAGCAGGAAGAGGCAGAGCCTAATATATGCAGAGAAGATGAAAGGGGATTTTTTACAATGCCAGTAATGGAATATCTTGAAAGAAATGCAAGATTATATCCCGACGAGGTAGCTTTGGTAGAGCTTAATCCGGATGAGAACGATACAAGAAGGATGACCTGGAAAGAATATGCTCTTATACAGCCTACAAGATTCGAGCCGTATAGAAGAGAGATTACATGGAGTGTATTTAATGAAAAGGCAAACCGTTTTGCTAATATGCTTCTTGGAAGGGGAATAAAGAAAGGTGATAAGGTAGCAATACTTATGTATAACTGCCTTGAGTGGCTGCCTGTATATTTTGGGGTATTAAAGACAGGTGCGATTGCTGTTCCTTTTAATTTCAGATATGATTCAGATGAAATTTTATATTGTGCAAAGCTTGCAGAGGTAGATGTGATTGTGTTCGGTTCTGAATTCATAGGAAGAATGGAAGTCAATGCAGATGTTTTAAGCAAGGGAAGACTTCTTATATATGTTGGGGATAACTGTCCAAGTTTTGCGGAAAGTTATAGGGAGCTTGTCGCTGACTGTTCAAGCAAATCTCCTGATATTGAAATTACAGATGATGATTTTGGTGCAATATATTTTTCGTCTGGAACAACGGGATTTCCAAAGGCGATACTTCATAAACACAGAAGCTTAACACAGGCGGCACAGATGGAGCAGAAGCATCATTCAACAGGAAGAGATGATACATTTTTATGTATTCCTCCGCTTTATCATACCGGTGCGAAGTTTCACTGGATGGGAAGCCTTGTTGCAGGAAGTAAGGCAGTTCTTCTTAAAGGAACAAAGCCGGAGACAATACTTTCTGCTATTTCAAATGAGCACTGCACAATAGTATGGCTTCTTGTGCCATGGGCACAGGATATTCTTGATGCTCTTGACAGAGGCGATATTAAGCTGTCTGATTATAAACTTGACCAGTGGAGGCTTATGCATATAGGAGCACAGCCGGTTCCACCTTCGCTTATCAAGAGATGGAAAGAATATTTTCCAAACCACCAGTACGATACGAATTATGGCTTGTCAGAGTCAACAGGTCCGGGCTGCGTTCATCTCGGAGTTGAAAATATTGATAAAGTCGGGGCAATCGGCGTTCCGGGTTACAGATGGGAATGTAAGATTGTTGATGAAAATGATAATGAAGTTGCACAGGGCGGGGTCGGTGAACTTTGTGTCAAAGGTCCGGGTGTGATGACATGTTATTATAACGATGAAAAGTCAACAAGTGAAGTGCTAAAGGATGGATGGCTGTATACAGGTGATATGGCTATGCAGGATGAACAGGGATTTTACTATCTTGTTGACAGAAAGAAAGATGTTATCGTAAGCGGTGGTGAAAATATTTATCCGGTTCAGATAGAAGATTTCTTACGCCGTCATGACAAAATAAAGGACGTTGCTGTAATCGGTCTTTCAGACAGAAGACTTGGTGAGAAGACAGCGGCAATCATAGAAATCAAGGATGGCATGGTCTGTTCAAAAGAAGAAATTGAAGAATTCTGCCATGCACTTCCAAGATATAAGCGTCCTAAAGAGATTATTTTTGCTGATATACCAAGAAATGCAACAGGAAAGATTGAAAAACCAAAGCTTCGTAAGATTTACGGTGCCGATAATCTTGTTGCAAAAGAAAATCAGATATAAAAATATACAGGTCATATGACCGCAAAAACAAGGAGGATTTATGAAAGAGTTAATGCTTGGCAATAAAGCCGTTGCAAGGGGGCTTTACGAGGCTGGCTGTATGGTTGTTTCAAGTTATCCGGGAACACCCAGTACAGAGATTACAGAAGAAACAGCAAAATATGATGAAGTGTACTGCGAATGGGCTCCGAATGAAAAGGTAGCTCTTGAAGCTGCACACGGAGCGACTGTAGGCGGACGAAGAAGTGCATGTGCAATGAAACATGTAGGTCTTAATGTAGCTGCTGACCCGCTTTTTACAATATCATATCAGGGTGTCAACGCAGGTCTTGTAATATGCGTTGCAGATGACCCGGGGATGCATTCTTCACAGAATGAACAGGATTCCAGACATTATGCAAAGGCAGCAAAAGTGCCTATGCTTGAGCCTTCAGATTCACAGGAAGCACTTGAATTTACAAAGAAGGCATTTGAATTATCAGAAAAATACAACACCCCTGTATTTATCAAGATGTGTACAAGAGTTTCACATTCACAGAGTGTCGTCGAGACAGGAGTGCGTGTTGTGCCTGAGCAGGTACCTTATGTAAAGGACCCGGCAAAGGTCATGATGACATTAAATTCAAGAAATGCACATGTAAGAGTTGAACAGCGTACAAAAGACCTTATTGCTCTTGCCGAAAACTGTGATTTTAACAGAGTTGAATATGGTGATAAAAAGCTTGGAATTATCACATCATCAACATCATATCAGTATGCGAGGGAGTGTTTTGGTGAAAATGCAAGCATTTTAAAGCTTGGAATGATTTATCCGCTTCCTGAAAAGCTTATACTTGATTTCGCAGCTTCTGTAGATGAGGTTATCGTTCTTGAGGAACTTGACCCGTTTATTGAGGAACATTGTAAACAGCTTGGCATAAAAGTAAAGGGAAAAGATACATTTCCTATATGTGGAGAATTCTCACAGAATCTTGTCAGAAAGTGTATGGGAATGGAAGTTCCAGAAAGCTTACATATAGATGACAAAATTCCGCCAAGACCTCCTGTTATGTGTGCAGGATGCCCACACAGAGGAGTTTTCTATACATTAAAGAAAAATAACTGCATGGTTTACGGTGATATCGGATGTTATACACTCGGTGCTGTTGCACCTCTTAATGCTATGGATTTAAATGTCTGTATGGGTGCATCATGTTCAGGACTTCATGGATTTAACAAGGCAATGGGCAAAGAAGGTGAAAAGAGAAGCGTCGGCGTTATTGGTGATTCAACATTTATACATTCAGGAATTACAGGAATTACAGATATTGCATACAACATGAGTAATTCAACAGTTATTATTCTTGATAATTCAATTACCGGCATGACCGGACACCAGCAGAATCCTACGACTGGTAAAAATCTCCGTGGTGAGCCGGCAGGAAAGGTTAATCTTGAAGCACTTTGCCGTGCTATCGGATTTAACAGGGTTCGTGTTGTAGACCCATATAACCTTGAAGAGGTAGATACTGTATTGAAAGAGGAACTTGAGGCAGATGAACCATCAATTATCATAAGCCGCCGTCCGTGCGTAATGATAAAAGGAACTGTTCACAAACCGCCTCTCAAAGTTGATTCTGATAAATGCGTCGGATGTAAATCATGCATGCGTATTGGATGTCCTGCAATTTCTGTAAGAGATAAAAAAGCAAAGATTGACCCTACACTCTGCATTGGCTGTAAGGTATGTACACAGATGTGTAAATTTGATGCATTGAAAGCAGAATAAGGAGGGTTGATATGGATACAAAGAATATTATGATAGTAGGTGTCGGCGGACAGGGAACACTGCTGGCAAGTAAAATGTTAGGTTATGTTCTCTTACAGCAGGGATATGACGTAAAGGTATCGGAAGTTCACGGAATGAGCCAGCGAGGCGGAAGCGTTGTAACATACGTAAGATATGGTAAAAAAGTATACTCACCTGTAATTGATAAGGGTGAGGCAGATGTTATCATTTCATTTGAAAAACTTGAAGCTGCAAGATGGCTTGAATTTCTCAAAAAAGACGGAACAATTATAACAAATACTCAGGAAGTAGAGCCAATGCCTGTAATAACGGGTGCGGCTGCATATCCTGAAAATCTTATCGAGAAAATGCAGGCAGCAGGTGCAAAGGTTGATGCAAAAGATTTTCTTTCAATCGCACAGGAGGCCGGTTCCGCAAAAGCTGTAAATATAGCACTCATGGGAAGATTATCAACATATTTTCCTGAGATAAGCGATGAACAGTGGCAGGATGCTATTGAAAAAATAGTACCTCCGAAATTCCTTGATTTGAACAGAAAGGCATTTGAAGCGGGAAGAAATGCATAATTAAATTAAATAAAAATGCTCCGTTTAGGATAACAGTTAAGCTGTGAATCCCGAACGGAGCATTTTGTTTAGTGATTTATATTTAGGGTTATAGGACAGCGAGCCAAAACGATGCTTACATTCAAAACAATATTTACCTTTAGTCGCCGAGAGCAGTTTTTTGCTCAACGGTTGTCTTTTTGTCATAGCATTTAAAAGCTGATTCCACAAGCTCTTTGTCAGGCTTTGGTGTGAACAGGCTGACTACAGGAACAATTACAAGTCCAGCAAGCATTGCAATAGCACCGCAGTTGATAGGTGACTGCATAATTGTCGGAAATGAGCTCCTGAAGAAAATATTTGCAATCATAAGAACTGAATATGAAACATACCCAGCATGAAGCCTTTGTGACACGCTTTGAATATAATGAGTACATAAAAGGTGCAAGGAATGAACCGGCGAGTGCACCCCATGAAACACCCATAAGCTGTGCAATAAATGTAATTGAGCTTTTATATTGTATAAGTGCAAGAATTGATGAAATTGCAATAAATACAACGACAAGAATTCTTATTGATAAAACCTGTTTTTTATCGCTCATATCTTTAATAAAATTATCTTTTAAGAAGTCGATAGTAAGTGTTGAACTTGATGCAATTACAAGTGATGAAAGCGTAGACATTGACGCTGACAAAACGAGAATAACAACAAGTGCGATAAGCATAGGACTTAATCCTGAAAGCATTGTCGGAATAATTGAGTCATATCCGTTGGCAGCAACATCAATTTCATCTGAGAAAAGACGTCCAAATCCACCGAGAAAATAACTACCTCCGGCAACAACAAGTGCAAATATAGTTGAAATAATTGTACCTTTTTTGATGGATTTTTCATCTTTTATTGCGTAAAATTTCTGAACCATCTGTGGAAGTCCCCATGTACCGAGTGATGTAAGTATTACGACAAATAAAAGATTGAGAGGGTCAGGACCGAAAAATGAAGCAAATATTCCCGGTGTATCTGTTACAGCAGGGTCATTCACTTTTGCAAGACCATCAAGTGCCGCCATAAATCCGCCTTTACTGTTAAGAACGGCAGCTATTACGGTTGCAATGCCAAAAAGCATTATTATTCCCTGAATGAAATCGTTAATAGCTGTTGCCATATATCCGCCTGCAATTACGTAGATAGCTGTAAGAACTGCCATGAGTATAATACAGACTGAATAATCAATGTTAAATGCCATTCCGAAAAGTCTTGAAAGACCATTATAAAGAGATGCTGTATAAGGAATGAGAAAAATGAATATAATTACGGATGCACCGATTTTTAACGCACTGTTTCCGAATCGTTCTCCGAAAAACTGCGGCATTGTTGCAGAATTCAGATGCTGGCTCATAATTCTTGTTCGTCGTCCGAGAACAACCCATGCCAGAAGTGAACCTATAATTGCATTGCCGATGCCTGCCCATGTTGCAGAAATGCCATATTTCCATCCGAACTGGCCAGCATATCCTACGAATACGACAGCAGAAAAATAAGAAGTTCCGTAGGCAAAAGCTGTAAGCCACGGACCAACCGAACGGCCGCCAAGTACGAATCCGTTGACATCAGTTGCATGTTTGCGGCAGTAAAGACCGATTCCAATCATGACCGCAAAATAGATAATCAAAATTAATAGTTTCATAAAAATCCTCCTGTGTTTTTTTGAATTTACCCCTTTAAAGTTCAACGCTTTAAACAACTAAAATTTTATCATGTTTTTATTATTTTATCAACAAAAATATGACGTTGTTTTTGCATATAAAAAATAAAAAAACAGTACATACATTCGATTTTTTGTTGTATAATATTTTTATGAAAAAAAATTATGGTATATGGGAATAATATGAAAGGAAACAATGGTATGGGCAGCAGGATATATGTATGTATAGATTTAAAATCATTTTATGCATCGGTTGAGTGTGTTGAGCGTGGTCTTGATACAATGACAACTAATCTTGTTGTTGCTGACCCGGACAGAAGTGAGAAAACAATATGTCTTGCTGTGTCGCCTGCGATGAAAGCTCTTGGCGTGAAGAACAGATGCCGTGTGTTTGAGATTCCCAAAGGTATTGATTATATTATGGCACAGCCGAGAATGCAGCTTTATATTGATTATTCGGCAAAGATATATGGCATTTATCTGAAGTACATTTCAAAAGAGGATATACATGTATATTCTATAGATGAAGTTTTTATGGATGTAACAGAGTATCTTTCTTTATATGGAATGACTGCGAAAGAACTGGGCATACGTATTATGCAGGATATATTTGATACAGTGGGAATTAGGGCAACGTGCGGCATAGGTACTAATCTTTATCTTGCAAAGATTGCACTTGATATAACTGCGAAACATGCGAAAGATTTTATCAGTGAACTTGATGAGGAAAGTTATAAGAGGACGCTGTGGCATCACAGACCACTCACAGATTTCTGGAGAGTGGGGCATGGACTTGCCGGAAGACTTGCACAGGCAGGGATATATGATATGGCACAGATTGCAGAGGCAGATGAGCAGATCCTGTATGATATGATTGGCATTGATGCTGAACTTCTCATTGACCACGCATGGGGGATAGAACCGGTTACTATTGCGGATATTAAGAAATATAAGCCGAGAAGCAGCAGCATAACGAGCGGTCAGGTTCTTGCAAGGGATTATGAACATGAGGAGGGAAGGCTTATCGTCAAGGAAATGGCTGACGGAATGTGTCTTCAGCTTGTTGAGCAGGGAATGGTTACGGATTCGGTGACAATCTATATAAATTATTCAAAAGAATATAGTGCAGCCGCAGGAGTGCCGCAGTCCGTGCGTGGTTCAATTATGCTTCCGTCAGCGACAAGTTCATCTAAAAAGATGCTTCCGTTTATTTCAAAGCTTTATGATGAGGTTAAGGATAAAAATATTCCTGTGCGTAAAATCAATCTTATATTTAACAGGCTGACAGATGAAGCCTACAGACAGGTTGGGCTGTTTGATGACGATACAGATGGTGACAGGGAAAATAAATTACAGCATGCAGTGCTTGATTTGAAGAAGAAGTATGGCAGAGATGCGGTATTGAAAGGCATGAATCTTGAAAAGGGTGCAACTGCAATAGAAAGAAATCATCAGATTGGGGGACACAGAAGTGGTAATTAGAAAAAGTACAGTAAATAATACAAGAAAAAAGATGCCGGTCGAAGAACGTGCCAAGCAGTTTATGCCATTTTCAGCACTGAAAGGTCTTGATGAAGCACTTCGTGAACAGGAAATTATTGCCGAAGAAAATGTAAAAACGGAGACTGTAAAAGAGGATGATATATGTCAGACTGAAGATAATTAAGTAGAGGTGCATTTTTGACAGCTTCAGTTAATTATGTGAATAATATGTGCATTTTGTACAGATAAAAGTACAAAATAACCGCATAAATTCAAGGATTGTACTAAATTCAATAATATGAAAATTACTCTTGATTTTACATTGTTAAAATGTTAGTATGCTCTTGTCAGTAATTGTTACTTATTTATCAAAGTTGTTACAAACGCATTTTTGTCACAGAAGAATATCTTAATTAAAATCAATGCATTGCATTTAAAATAAGATATTTTGTTGATTATAATAGCTGACAGCATTTTTTATAATGCGGATTGTATACAGTGTACAAAATTAAAACAAGGAGGAACAAGGAACAATGGTACAGATGGATCAGTGGAACGGTTTCAAAGGTAGACTTTGGAAGGAAGAAATCAATGTAAGAGATTTCATCCAGAATAACTACAAGCCATATGACGGAGATGAAAGTTTCCTGGAAGGCCCAACAGAGGCAACAAATAAGCTTTGGGGCAGATTACAGGAGTTACAGAAGGAAGAAAGAGCTAAGGGCGGCGTACTTGACATGGAAACAGAAGTAGTTGCAGGTCTTACAGCTTACGGTCCTGGATATATAGATGAGTCTATGAAAGACCTTGAACAGATTGTAGGTCTTCAGACAGATAAGCCATTAAAGAGAGCATTTATGCCTTATGGTGGTATCAAGATGGCAGAGGAATCATGCAAGAACTATGGTTACGAGCCAAATCCTGAATTACACAAGATTTTTACAGAATATCATAAGACACATAACCAGGGTGTTTTCGATGCTTACACACCAGAGATGAGAAAGGCTCGTCACAGCCACATCATCACAGGTCTTCCAGATACTTATGGTCGTGGTCGTATCGTAGGTGACTACAGAAGAGTTGCTCTTTATGGTATTGATTTCCTTATGGAAGAGAAGAAGAAAGATCATGCTAACTGCGGATGCGGTACAATGACAGATGACGTTATTCGTTTAAGAGAAGAGCTTTCTGATCAGTACAAGGCACTTGCAGGTATGAAGAAGATGGCAGAAAGCTATGGCTATGATATTTCTAAGCCAGCTACAAATGCAAAGGAAGCTTGCCAGTGGTTATACTTTGGTTACCTTGCAGCTATCAAGACTCAGAATGGTGCAGCTATGTCAGTTGGACGTGTTTCTACATTCCTTGATATCTATATTCAGAGAGACCTTGATAACGGCGTTATCACAGAGAAAGAAGCTCAGGAACTTATCGACCATATGGTTATGAAGTTCAGAATGGTTAAATTCGCAAGAATTACATCATACAACGAATTATTCTCAGGTGATCCAACATGGGCTACACTTGAAGTAGGTGGTACAGGTATCGACGGACGTTCAATGGTTACAAAGAACGACTACAGATTCCTTCATACACTTGAAAACATGGGACCTTCACCAGAACCAAACCTTACAGTTCTTTACTCATCAAGACTTCCTGAGAACTTCAAGAAGTATGCAGCAAAGATTTCTGTTGATACATCTTCAATCCAGTATGAGAATGATGATGTTATGAAGGTTACATGGGGCGATGATTATTCAATCTGCTGCTGTGTATCTGCTACACAGACAGGTAAGGAAATGCAGTTCTTCGGAGCTAGAGCAAACCTTGCTAAGTGCTTACTTTACGCTATCAATGGTGGTGTTGATGTTAAGAACAGAGAACAGGTTGGTCCTGCTTACAAGCCTATCACATCTGAATATCTTGAGTATGATGAAGTTGTTGAAAAGTTTGACGCTATGATGGATTGGTTAGCTGACCTTTATGTTAATACACTTAACCTTATCCAGTATATGCATGATAAGTATTACTATGAAGCAGCTGAGATGGCTCTTATCGATACAGATGTTAAGAGAACATTCGCTACAGGTATTGCTGGATTCTCACATGTTGTTGACTCACTTTCAGCTATTAAGTATGCAAAGGTTAAGACAGTACGTGACGAAACAGGTATTGTTGTAGATTACAAGATTGAGGGAGATTTCCCTAAGTATGGTAATGATGATGACAGAGCTGATGATATCGCTGTATGGCTTCTTAAGACATTCCTTGAGAAGATTAAGAAGAGACATACTTACAGAGATTCAGAGCCTACAACATCAATCCTTACAATTACTTCAAACGTAGTTTACGGTAAATATACAGGAGCTATGCCAGATGGTCGTCCAGCAGGCACACCACTTTCTCCTGGTGCTAACCCAAGCTACGGTGCAGAGCAGAATGGTCTTCTTGCATCTCTTAACTCACTTACAAAGCTTCCATACGAATGGGCACTTGATGGTATTTCAAATACACAGACAATGAACCCAGACGCATTAGGACACAACGAAGATGAAAGAGTTGCTAACCTTGTAAACGTTATGGATGGTTACTTCGATCAGGGTGCTCATCACCTTAACGTAAACGTATTCGGTAAGGATAAGCTTATCGATGCTATGGAACATCCTGAAAAACCTGAATATGCTAACTTCACAATCCGTGTATCAGGTTACGCTGTTAAGTTCATCGACCTTACAAAGGAACAGCAGATGGATGTTATCAGCAGAACATTCCATGACAGAATGTAATCAGAGTGCTTGAAAATGCCGACAATACAGTGTTTATGCGACTTTGAGAGATTACCAAGTTATCGTAAATTGGTGTAAAATCTTATATAAATGGTGTAGTAAATGGCGTAGTAATTTTAAATAGGATTTAAGTACAAAGATAAATAAAATTCAGAGAAGAGAGATATACAGAAATGTATGTCTCTCTTTTTTGGTATTCAAAAATCGTAAAAAATATGGATACTAGACTAAATATAGTCAATGCACTAAAAAGGAATCTGCATAAAACAGATTCCTTAAACAAGTGGAAGACCCTGTCGAAGAATGGAAGTCCAGTTACTTTACTGATAGAGAGAACGGACGATGATTACAGTCTGTTTTCCTTCGTTATTATGGCGAAGCGAATGGGCTAAGATGTGTAACCGGCATTTATCCATAGACAATCAGATTGACCACCGCTCTTATGAA